>Ga0256827_10001553_pt1 | contig 14710 bp, 10 predicted proteins | sample CV84metaG_FD_185977 | JGI IMG/M metagenome (GOLD analysis project Ga0256827, IMG submission 185977) | Hydrothermal vent microbial communities from East Pacific Rise, Pacific Ocean - CV84 | ecosystem: Environmental > Aquatic > Marine > Hydrothermal vents | place: Pacific Ocean: East Pacific Rise... | reverse complement strand
AAATAAGTGCCCTATAGTTGATACTTGGTGGCAAACTGAGACAGGAGGAATAATGATTAGTCCTATCGCAGGAGTAATTCCTACTAAACCTGCTTTTGCAAGTCTTCCTTTACCCGGAGTTCAGCCGGTAATAGTAGATAATGAAGGAAATAGATTGTGCGGAAAGAGTGTAGAAGGTAATCTATGTATTGGTTTCCCTTGGCCAGGCATGGCTCGTACTCATTGGAACGACCACGAAAGATTTGTGGATTCTTACTTTAGTCAATATAAAGGGCTCTACTTTACTGGTGATGGCGTGAAACGTGATGAAGATGGATATTATCGTATTCTTGGTAGAATGGATGATGTTATTAATGTTTCCGGGCATAGACTAGGAACTGCTGAAATTGAAAATGCTATTAATGAGCATCCTCTAGTTTCTGAATCTGCTGTTGTAGGATATCCTCATAAAATTAAAGGTCATGGTATTTTTGCTTATGTAATTTGTAATGATATTCCTGAAAATTCAGAGGAAGAGCTTAAAAACTCCATCAAAAAAGGTGTTAGTAAAATGATTAGTCCTATTGCTAGGCCAGACTTAGTATTATTTGTAAATGAATTACCAAAGACTCGTTCTGGAAAGATTATGAGAAGAATTCTTAGGAAAATTGTAGAGAAAAATGAAGATTTTGGAGATACTTCAACCTTAACTAATCCTCATATTGTTAAGGAAATTGTAGTAGCATTTAATGATATGAAAAAGTAGAGCTTGTATATAATGAAATGAATAATTATTAATTTCTAAAAATATGATACTTTTAATGCATACACTTGTTATTTTTTTGTAATATTGTGTAATGAATAAATTGCATTATTGTGTTGCGTTATTCTAAAATAGTATGAATAAATATATTTTAAATCTATAATAAAATTGTTATGATTAAATTTACAAAAGTGCTTACGGTACTGCTTATAGTATTAATGTCAGCTACAGCATTAAAAGCCCAATTAAACATATTAAGTGGTGTTAAAGGAGGCTTTTATGAAGCTATTGCTAATGATATTAAAAGAGTTTCTAACCAAGAGATTAATGTAGTTAATTCGAGAGGTAGCATTGATAATTATGATCAATTAATCAATAATGACAACAATATTTTTGTAAGCTTCTTACAGTATGATGTATTATTACTTAATGAGTTACAGAATCCAAACCTAAGAAAAGAACTTAGAGTATTATTGCCATTATTTTTAGATGAAGAGATTCATATTATTGCAAGAAAAGATTCTAAAATTAATAAAGTAAAAGATTTAAAAGGTAAAAAAGTAGCTGTTGGAGATAAATATCAAGGTACATTTGTTACCGCTCAAACTGTTAAGAAAATGACTAAAACAGATTGGATAGATGTAGTTATGTCGTCTGAGAATGCTTATGCAGCTCTTTTAAGAGGAGAAATTGACGCTTACTTCTTTGTTGGTGGAGCTCCTGTTGCTTTATTAGCTGGGGAAGGCGAATCAGTACCAATTAAATTAGTTAATCTTAAAAACTCTGCTCTCTCAGAAGTTTATACTAAAACTGAAATTGGAGCAGATGTATATCCTTGGCAAGAATCATCGGTTACAACCTATGCTGTACCAACACTTATGGTTGTTAATATTAGCGGTATGAGTGATGATACTCAAGAGAAATTAAATATGCTTTTGGAAGATACACAGAAAGGTTTAAAAGGATTTCAAGAAAATGGACACCCTAAATGGCATGATGTATATACAGAAAGTCAATCTGTTAATTGGCCTTTCTATTATTCAAAACCTGTTGTAAAATAGAGTTTGAATTAATGAAAATATTAAAGCTGGTGTTTGCCAGCTTTTTTTTTGAATTTTTTGTATTAAAACTAGATGAATAAGAAAAATCAATTGTTGGAATTATTTTCAAGGATATATCCTATATACTTGATGATTCTTGCTTTTGCTCCTTTATTTATTGGTTTATTTATTGATTTTCAATTATTAAATGCAAGAATGTTTGCAATTCAGCTAATCTGGATTCCTATATTTACAATTCCTTCTGTCTTATTAAATAGTAAGATTTATAATAGGTTTATTAATAGTTTGTTTTTTACTGTTGGATTAGTTGAGTTGGTTCATTGGTTAATATTGAAAGGTCCCATTAGTTTGACTAGTTTATTGGTTATTTCTAATACTAATATTCAAGAAGCTATGGGGTTTATTGACTTAAAATTTAGTTCTGAATTATTATTAGTGATACCTTATGTTATTGTTTTTATTTATTCTTTAAAACTAGTTCCAAAGAGAGTTAGCTTCAATAATAGCAGCAAAATACTAATATCTATAATTGCATTAATCTCAATTGTTTTTATTCTCGAGAATGCAGTTAATAATCGTTTAATTCGCAAAGGAGTTCCACAAATAGCTAAAGTTGCATTTTCTTTTTATGAAAAAATCAACTTGTATAATGAAGCTAAAAAGCATAATAGCCCAAGAGATATTATTGTTGAGAATAATAGTAAAATACAGAAACAAACCATTGTTGTTATTATAGGAGAATCATGCAATAGAAATCATTTGAGACTTTATAATTATTATAGAAATACATCTCCAAAACTCTCCAATAGGAATGATATAATTGTTTATGATGATGTTGTCTCTCCATATTCTAACACCCTTAATAGTGTTTTAACTATTTTGTCTGAATCTAGTTTAGATAGTTTAGTTGCTATTAATAATAGAATTGATGTTTTTGATATATTTCATTCGGCGGCTTTTAAAACTTATTGGCTTTCAAATCAATCTCCAATTGGAGTTTGGGATAATATGGTTACTGTATTTGCCAATAAAGCGGATAATACAACTTTTGTGAATATAGCAAGCAATTCATCATTTGAAGCTACTTATATCAAATCTTTTGATGAGAAATTGTTTCAGCCTTTTATTAATGCACTTAGGGAAGAGAATGATAAAAAACTCATTATTCTTCATCTTATGGGTAGCCATTCTACATATTCCAAAAGATATCCCAATAGGTTTAATGTTTTTGATGGGGAATCAAAAAAGGATAAAATAATAGCAGACTACGACAATTCTATTTTGTATAATGATTTCATAGTTGATTCCTTATTCAATATTATGAAATCTTTTTCAAATAATGATGAAACTTCTGTTGCAATATATTTATCCGACCATGGAGAGAATGTATATGATGAGCAGGATAGAGTAGGGCACGATTTTTCTAAAATATTGCCAAAATCAAATGTAGAAATTCCATTTATTATTTGGCTTTCTGAGAGCTATAAAGCAATTAATTCTCAAAAGTATAGAATAATAAAGAATAATAAATCAAGACCTTATGTTTCTGATGATTTATTTCATTCGTTATTAGATATTTCTTTTATCAAAACTAAAGCCTACAAACCAAACCGAAGTATTTTTAGTGAGAACAATAATAGAAAACGAATACTTGAAGATGGGAAGGATTATGATAGGGAAAACACTTCTCCATTGAATAACTAACTTACAACATCATAATATGATATTCAACTAAATCCTTAATAGGAGCTTGAATTATTTTTCCAACTTTATAACCTTTTGTTTTGAGTCTGCTTTTCAAATTATCTTGAAAATAATATGCAATTGATCCAACAATTCCTATTTCCATTTTATCTTTATCAAAATCTATTACTCCCAATTGATACTCAATAAATTCATCAAAAATGAAATTCATTAAATTGTTGATATATTTATTTTCAATATTCTTACTAGCAAAAGGGGCGAAACTGGCAAGATATCTATTGGGAAATTCTTCTTTATATACTTTTTCTAAAACATTGGATAAACTAATATCAAAATCATTCTCAAATTTCTCTCTTAGTTCATTTGGCATAACTTTTCTATAATAATCTATTACCAATTGTCTGCCAATGATAGCACCACTAGCTTCATCACCAAGTAAGTGACCTAATGAATCTATTTGGCTAGTGAATTTTTCACCATCGAAGACAGCGGCATTACTTCCTGTTCCAATAATACAAGCCACTCCAGCTTTATTACCCAATAAGGCCCTTGCTGATGCCAATAAATCTTCTGCTACAAATACATTAGCTTTTGGAAAACTATATTGTAAAGCATTTTTTACAAGAGTGCATTTCTCTTTATTAGAACAGCCTGCTCCGTAGAAATATATGGAAGAAATCTCATCCTTATCAATACTTAAGAATGTACTGTCAACCAATTCAACTATATCAGGACTATTCATAAAATATGGATTAATCCCAGAACAATAAAAGTCCTCTTTCACTTCTTTATTAGCTAATATCCAGTGAGTTTTCGTTGAACCACTATCCGCAATCAGTATCTTATTCATTATTATATGTTTTGCTATTTGTCCTTCCTCCTTCTCCTTTTCCTTCTCCTTTTTCCTTTCTCCTTCTCCTTCTCCTTCCTCCTTCTCCTTCTCCTTTCTCCTTCCTCCTTTCTCCTTCCTCCTTATCCTTCCAGCACCATTCCTTCTCTTCCAATTACAACACTCTGAAATATCTCTTGAGCTTCAGTCTTAAAACTCTCCAACTCCTTATATCTTCCAGAATAGTGACCAAGTAGTAGAGTCTTTGCATTAGCTAGTTTTGCAATCTGTGCTGCCTGTTTTGCCGTTGAATGAAGTCTGCTTTCAGCATTTTCAGAATCAATCTCTAAATATGTAGTTTCGTGGTATAAAATATTAACACCTTTAATCCATTTAGCAATTCCCTTAAAAAAAACAGTATCACTACAGTAAGCATAAGAAAATCCATCTTTGGGAGTCATAGTTATATCTTTATTATAATGCACTTTGCCGTTATTATCAATGAAATCGGCACCAAGTTTTACAGCTTTTATTTGATCAATGGTAATATCATGTTTTTTAATAAAATCTTTTTTGATATTTAGAAGGGGAGTATTCATTTTAAATAAATACCCATATGTTTCAACGCTATGTTTTAATGGGAAAGTGTAAATTTTATAATCAGAATTATTGAATAGTTCAATTCTAGTTTTAGCCTCAACAATGTGAAAGTTTATTTGAAAACTATATTCACTTCTAGAAGTAAAAAGCATTGCTAAAACAGCCTCTTTAATTCCCAAAGGGCCATATATATCAATAGTATTCGTTCTATCCATCATTTGCATACTTGAAAGTAAACCTGGTAACCCAAAGAAATGGTCGCCATGCAGATGACTGATAAGTATTGCAGAAACTTTATTGAGATTCTTTTTATATTTTCTCAATTGAAATTGCGTGCCTTCTCCGCAATCAAACAAAAGTGAGTGCCCATTTATTTCTAATAAATGAGCACTTAATTTTCTTCCATAAGAAGGTAAAGCAGCACTTGTGCCTAATATGGTTAATGTTATAGACATTTATTTAATAACCATTCTTTTACGAATAGCATCTTTACCGTTAACTATTTCATAAATATATATACCACTAGATAAATTATTCTTAGAAATACTAATATAATTTTTCCCTTTAGAAGCAGATTCTTCTTTATGAATTACTTGATTTCCTACTATATCATAAACATTAAATTCAATATTTGTGTTTTTTGGTGAATAGTAGTTTATGATTGTATTATTGCTAAAAGGATTTGGTTGGTTCTGAAAAACTTGAAACTCATCTTTTTTATTCATTTCAACTCCAACAAATGCTTGACTAAGAATTTCTACATTATAATCAAGAGTAAAAGGCATTGCAATACCTAAGGCATGTACTGCTATAGTTACGGTAACTTTATAAGTACCAGAATCTCCAACAGCAGGAGTTCCTTGAATTAATACACATCCATAAGAATTTCCAGGCCAATAATTATTAGAAGAGTTTGTAAGCCAACTTAGTGAAGCTGGCATTCCTGTTATAGAAAGTATTCCCGCACTATCAATAGCTATTACAGCTCCATTAAGAACAGTATCTTCAGGTATTCTTACATTTATTATTTGACTATATAATTGAGTTTCAACAGCAGGAGTAATTACATCACTAGTGTCCGGGCTAGTAAAGGAAGGTCCTGAAAAAACAACAGGAGTACATTGTGCAGATACAATTTGAATTGCTGAAATTGAAATAAATGTTATTAAAAGTATTAGTTTCTTCATAGTTGAATGTATTTGAGTATTATTTATATTTCTTTATTATTAAAAGATTGTTGATATTCAAAAGGTTGCATTATTTGACCAATGAAAGAACAAAAGTAATCAAATTAACTAATAAACAGTTAAACAAACAACACTTAAGCAACAATTTTATTACTTTCGCCAAATAAAATACTTAACACACATAATTAATGAATAAATCAATTTTCTTTTTAGTTATAGGCTTAATAAGTTCTGTTCTAATTTCTGCTCAAGATAATAATACTTCACCTAAAAAACGACTCTCAGAAGATGTTTACGAATCGTGGAGAAATATCAGTAATCAGCAAATTTCTAATAATGGTAAATGGATATCTTATGAAATAAACCCTCAGAAAGGTGATGGCTATTTGTATTTGTACAACGTAGAAGCTCAGAAATTAGATTCTATTGCAAGAGGTAAAAGTGCAAGTTTTTCTGCCAATGAAGAGTTTTTAGTTTTTATGATTGTACCTCAATATGATACTCTTAGGAATTTGAAACTTAAGAAAACTAAAAAATCTAAACTACCTAAAGATAGCCTTGGTGTTTGGTTTTTACAGAATGATTCTATTATTAAGATTGCAAATGTTTCAGATTATGAGATAACAGAAAGGAATTCTGACTGGATTACTTATGTTGATAAATCAAAAAAGAAGAAGGAAGAAGGAAATACAAAAAAAGGATGGTGGATATTTAAGAAAAAGGATAAAGCTCCGAAGAAGAAAGAAATAAAACAAAAAGGTGATAATATAGTGTTATTCAATCCTATGCAAGATTTTAAGTATAATTTTGATTTTGCTGATGAGTATGAATTTTCTTACGATGGTTCTTCTTTATTTGTACTTACTCTCACTAAACAAGATAGTACAAACGAAACTAAAATTGAAAAATATATTTTGGCTGATAAAAAGTTAAATGAGATATTTAAAGAAACAGGAACTGGTTTAAAATTGACTTTAAGTCGAGATGCAAAACAATCGGCATTTCTATTTGCTCAAGATACTGCTAAGAAGAATAAAATCTATAATCTTTATTATTGGAATGAGAATGACAGCAGTGCCGTTTCCATTGTAGATACTGTTTCTAAAGAAATGCCAAAAGGCTGGTCCCCAAGTATTAATTTTAGCCCAAACTTTAGTAAAGATGGTAGTAAATTGTATTTTGGAACTGCAAAGAGACCTGTTCAAGAGAAAAAAGATACTTTATTGGCAAATGAAAAATATCACGTAGATATTTGGAATTATAAAGACCCATTATTGCAGCCTCAGCAAAAGCTACAAGCTAAAAGAGAGCAGAAACGAACATATCTTGCTCTTTGGGATATTAAAAGAAAATCCATGACTCAGCTTGCTGATACTATTGTTAGAAGTATTCAGATTGTTGGAGATGGTCAGTCTCGTTTTGCTTTGGGAATTGATGATATGAAATATGCTAGAGAGCAATCGTGGGATGGCTGGTATATCAATTATTATGCTGTAAATATTTTTGATGGTAGTAAAGATCAAGTTTTGGAACATCATCAAGGCTATGTTGCTATGTCGCCAAATGGGAACTATATTGTTTATTTTAATCAAGACCTTGGACAATGGTTTTCCTATGATATTAAAGCTCGTAAGCATACTAATCTAACAAAAGATATTGGAGTGAACTTCTATAATGAACTTCACGATACTCCAAACAAAGCCGGTGCTTATGGATTAGTTGGTTGGTATAATAATGATAAATATGTTGTAATAAAGGATAGATACGATTTTTGGAGAATTGACCCAACAATGCGTTCTAAACCTATTAATATTACTTCTGGTTTTGGTAGAAAGAATAAGATTAGATTTTCTGATATTGTTTTTGATGCAGAAAACCATGATTATTTTAATGATGAGAATCCACACTATTTGCGTGCATTTAACGATATAGATAAATCTGCAGGATATTATTCTGTTGATATTAATGGGGGAGAAGAGCCATTGAAATTAATTCAATCTGCCCACGCTTATTATTATCCTTTAAAAGCTCTTAATGCAAATGTTGTTGCTTTTAGAAGAAGCTCTTTCAATGAGTATCCTGATTTGAATGTTACTGACTTAAGCTTTAAAAGTATTAAAAAGATTTCAAATACCAACCCACAACAAAATGAGTATAATTGGGGAAGTGTAGAATTAGTTCATTGGAATGCTTTTGATGGTCAGAAACTGGATGGTTTGCTTTATAAACCGGAGGATTTTGATAGCACTATGAAATATCCTGTAATTGTTTATTTCTATGAGAGATATGCCGATGATATTCACCGCCATTATATTCCAAAACCATCGCATTCCATTGTTAATTTTACAGAATACACAAGCAATGGTTATATAGTTTTTGTACCAGATATTACATATAAAACAGGTCATCCTGCTAAGTCGGCTTATAATGCAATTGTAAGTGGAACGGAGTTTATCAAAAAGAATGCTTGGATTGATGGTGAACATATTGGTATTCAAGGGCAAAGTTGGGGAGGTTATCAAGTGGCAATGTTGGTTACTATGACTGATATTTATGCTTGTGCAGAGTCAGGAGCACCTGTTAGTAATATGATAAGTGCTTATGGTGGAATGCGTTGGGGTTCAGGAATGAATAGAGCTTTTCAATATGAAAAAACACAAAGTAGGATAGGAGCAACACCATGGGATAGCTTGGATTTATATATCGAGAATTCACCAATATTTCATGCACCAAAGGTAAATACACCTCTCCTTATTATGCATAATGATAAAGATGGCGCTGTGCCTTGGTATCAGGGGATTGAGTATTTTACTGATTTAAGAAGACTTGATAAAAAGGTTTGGATGCTTTCATATAATAATGATGGTCATAACCTTATGAAATGGCCTAATAGAGTGGATTTAAGTATTAGAATGATGCAGTTTTTTAACCATTACCTCAAAGGAAAGCCAATGCCGGTATGGATGTCCAAAGGACTTCCTGCTTATAAAAAAGGTAAGATAAATGCTTATGAGTTGGAGAAGAGATAATGATATGTAATTACGATCTCTTATAAAACTTCCTATTTTTCATCTATGAGATTGACGTTTTTTATAGCCGTCAATTAGGGTTATTCATGTATTCCATTATCCTTAAACGCAGTATTACTTTTCATTATGCCTGCTGCTTTTAATACGAGCTTATCTGACTTATTATTTATTTCATAAAAGCCATCAGAATATAGATTTCTTGCTAAATAGGACTTGAAAGTTTGTTTAATATAATTCTGAGAAATTGCAATATCTTCTTTAGATCCTTTAACTTTATTTCTACTAAAAGCTAATTCATTAAATTCCGTAAAAGCTTCGTCATTCATTCTGAAATACTTCTTGAAACTATCAAAACTAGGATATTTCTTGCGTAATTGTTCAAGGTTTTCATCAAAATATATTCCTGCAAAATAGTTTACTAATCCATATCTATTCAACTCAGTTAAATAATCAGAATAATAGGAAGTATCAATAGGTACAAAAATATCTGGCATAATAGCACCGCCTCCATACACTATTCTTTTCCCATTGGTATAATATCTAAGCGATTCGTCAAAGTGGATACTGTCAGCAGAATAAAGTTCTCCACGTTCGTATCTTTCATAAAGATCCTTATTATATTCAGCTTTATTAGCTTCAAATGATTTCTGAATACATCTTCCAGAAGGAGTATAATATCGTCCCGTAGTTAGCCTTATTGCAGAACCATCAGGAAGAGTATAATTTCTGCCAACAAGTCCTTTTCCGAAAGAGCGTCGTCCCATAATAATTCCTCTGTCCCAATCCTGAATTGCACCGGCAAATATCTCTGAAGCAGAGGCTGAGTTTTCGTCAATAAGAACTATAAGTTTGCCTTTTTCCATTTGTCCGCCTGCCTTCGATTTGTATTCGGTCTTAGGAGAATGTGCTCCTTTGGTATAAACTATTAGCTTATCTTCTGTTAGAAAATCGTCGGCAAGTCTAATGGAAGCTACCATTAAGCCACCAGGGTTGTTTCTAAGGTCAATTATTATATTCTTCATTCCCATCATACTCAATTGCATAAGGGCTATCTGCATCTCATTAGTTGTGGTTCTGCTAAAACTTGATATTCTTATGTATCCGGTTTTTTTATCAAGCATATATGTAGAACTTAAAGTGTAAATTGCAATTCTATCTCTTTTTATGCTAATTTTTTCAATAGCTTTGGTATTATGTCTTATTACAGTTAGTTCAACTTTTGCTCCCTTCTTTCCACGTAATTTATCAGAGAAATACTTATTGTTTATTTTCTTACCAACTGAATTTTCTCCATTAATCTCTACTAATTTATCACCAGCTCTAACTCCTGCTAATGCAGCAGGTCCATTGTTTACTACGTTTAAAACAATTAATGTGTCTTTAAGTATTTGGTAGTGAATGCCAACTCCTGCGAAACTGCCATTTAGTTGTTCATTATTTTTACGAAGCGATTCAGGACTTAAGTATTTAGAATGAGGATCGAGTTCCGTTATCATTGCTTTAACAGCTGCTGTAACTATTTTCTCAGAATTTACAGAATCAGCATACTGACTTTCAATAAGTTTTAAAGCCCTATTCATTTTCTTATATGTTGCCTTCTCGTTCTGTGCATTAACAAAAATGCTACTTAATAATAGAATAATTGTGATGAATAGTTTCATATAAAGGATTTTATATAGTTGATGAGTTACTTAATTAAGAGTTGTTAGCTAATTATTAATTCTTAATTTCTAATTCTTAATTAATAATTAGGAATTATTTGCATTTGTAATAAAAATACTGATATACAGGTAAATGGTCGCTATAGCCACCGTAATATGTTTTACCGTAAGTTTTAGCAGGAACCATTTCACCATCCTTATTTTTATGAAGAATATAGTCTTCACGATATATCTGCATAGCTTTCTCCTTAGTAATCAAGCCTGAAGTAGCGTTCAATAAAGCTTTAGAAATTATTATTTGGTCAATCATATTCCATTCATTGGATTTCCAATAATGGTAAGAACCAATACCTTTTTCGTCATCAGCTTGCGCCATATTAAATAGTGGTGATTCTGGATTGTTAGTTCCTAAAACTCTAGTAATACTTTGATTGTCCGTTTCATCATTAAAATCTCCAAGTATTACTATTCTAGCATTGGCATCAGTTGATAGTATAGAATCCACAGAATTGCGTAATACTTGAGCCGCTAATGCTCTTTTAGGACGAGATTTTTCTAATCCACCTCTTCGTGATGGCCAATGGTTTACAAATATATGTATTACATCTTTGGATTTTGTAATTCCTTTAGCATAGAGTATTTCCCTTGTTTTAAAGTAATTATTATCTTCCATCTTTACTTGATAAAAGGTGGCTTTAGTAAGCTCAAATGATTTTGGGTTGTAAAGCAATGCACAATCTATTCCTCTTGCATCAGGGCTCTCATGATGAATAATTTGATAATTTGCTTTTTCTAAGTTCTTTTCTTTTACTAAAGCTTCCAATACTGTCCTGTTTTCTATCTCAACTAAAGAAACAAAATCAGGAAGTTTATTTTTGTCAATATTTTTTAATACAAAAGCTGTTTTCTGAAGTTTATCATTATACTTTTTTGAGTCCCATTTTTTCCTGCCCTCTGGTAAGAATTCATTGTCATTCTTATGAGGATCATCAATAGTGTCAAATAGATTCTCTACATTATAATGTACAAAAAGTATGTTTTTTTTGCATTTTTTCTCTTGAGCACAACTAGTATTTATACTTAAATATAAACTTATAGTAACTGCTAATATTATTCTAATATTCATTGTATTATATATTTTTGAAAGAACTTAAGTTTCTTCTGTCTTTTTTGCTTGGGCGGCCTAAACCTCTGTCTCTATATTCAAAGCCACCAGACTTAATTTGTCGCATTTTATCATACTCACTTGCAGGAGTAAGGTCTTCTCTAAAGCCATCAATTAGAGCTGCCCCCATTCTCTTTTCACTAAGTTGTAGCACCTTTAATTTATATTGAATATTATCTTTTTTAATATCAATAATATCTCCAATCTTAATCTCTTTTGAGGCTTTTACAGTCTTCCCATCAATAGTTACTCTGCCACTTTTGCACGCATCAGTTGATATAGACCTCGTTTTATAAAGTCTTACAGACCAAAGCCATTTATCAATCCTAACGCCCATTATTTTTGTCTGAAGAATACTTCTATTGGTATACCGGTAAAATCGTATTTATCTCTTAATTTATTTTCAATAAATCGTCTATAAGGAGGTCTGATATATTGAGGTAAATTACAGAATAACACAAAAGCAGGATATGCTAAAGGTAACTGCATTACATATTTAATTCTAATATATTTACCTTTATATGCTGGTGGAGGATACTTTTCAATCTCATCTTGAAGAAACTCATTGAGCTTAGAAGTAGTTATTTTTGTTCCTCTTTTCTTATGCACATCATTTGCAAGACCTAAGGTTTTTAGTAAACGTTGTTTATTTGTAACCGAGGTAAAAATAATTGGTACATCTGTAAAAGGTGCAATTCTCTCGTAAATTCTTTCTTTAAATAGCTTAGTAGAATGAGTGTCTTTTTCAATCAAATCCCATTTGTTTACTACTATTACAATTCCTTTATGGTTTCTTTGTGCAATTTGGAATATTGCTAAATCCTGAGATTCAAAGCCTAATTGAGCATCTATCATTAGGAGAATAACATCAGAGCTTTCAATGGCACGAATAGAGCGAATAGTAGAGTAGAATTCAATGTTTTCTTTTACTTTAGCTTTCTTTCTAATTCCTGCTGTGTCAACCAATAAGAAATCAAATCCAAAGGAATTATATCTTGTATATAATGTATCGCGAGTTGTGCCGGCAATATCGGTAACAATGTTTCTTTCTTGCTCCATTAATGAGTTAATAAGAGATGATTTGCCAACATTAGGTCTTCCTACAACTGCAAGTTTAGGAATATCATCAGGATAATTGCTTTCGAATTCATCATTAAAACCTTTCACAACTTCATCAAGTAAATCACCAGTTCCGCTACCATTAATAGCTGAAATTGCATAAATCTCACCAAGACCTAAGCTGTAGAATTCACTTTTTTCATACGATTTAAAAGCATTATCTACCTTGTTTGCCACAAGAAAAACAGGCTTACTTTGGCGACGTAATATATCGGCTACATCATTATCAATAGGGTGAACACCGTCGCTTACATCTACAACAAAAATAATAACATCGGCTTCATCCATTGCTATATCAACTTGTTTGCGAATCTCTCCTTCAAAAATGTCATCAGATCCAACGACGTATCCGCCAGTATCAATAACTGAAAAGTCTTTACCATTCCAAAACGAGGTGCCATAATGCCTATCTCTTGTTACTCCACTACTTTCTTCTACAATGGCTAGTCTCTGCTCTACAAGACGGTTAAAAAGTGTTGATTTGCCTACGTTAGGACGTCCAACTATTGCTACTATATTATTCATATATTCTGTTTATTGATAATTTCGGCAAAGGTAATATATTTAAAGAGATGTACGCTATTTGTTTATGATGTAGAAATGCTTTAGAAAATATTAAATAAATATTCTTTTTTATTGTCTTGATGCTTTATAATTCTACTTTTGCCAGAAGTTTATTAAGGTTTAAATTAAGAAGAATAAATAGTATGATAGATTTTGAAGAAGCTATAGTAAATAATTTAATATTTCATAGGATAGGAACGGAGCAAAGCCTTTCTTTTACTAATGAAGAGGAATATGATGTAAGCAATGATATTGAAGAGGAGCTGTTGAGAAAGATCTTTTTGAAACCATTTTCTACTAGTTTGTCAACCTATGAGTTTAAGCATGAGATTGATATAGAGCTTAATGTACTGTTTAAAATTGCTCGAGATATTTATAAAGAAGAAAATTTTGTTAGCTCCACCAAGGATATTCATCAACATTTAAAGAACGTTTCAAAACATCCAAATATTAAGGATGGTGATTTATTTGTAATGAAGTTTGATAATGTAATGATGCAAAATAATCATTACCAAGCTTTAGGAATTTATAAAGTAGAGAATAAGGAATCATTTATTGAAACTAATCATTCAGATTCTTCTGATTTGGCTTTAGAATTTAAAAAAGGAATAGGAACAAGAAAGCTTGATAAGGCTATATTAATATTATTTACTGAAGAGCCTTATACAGTTTTAGTAATTGATAATGCAAGTATAGATACAGATTATTGGCTAAATGAATTTGCAAAAGTTGATTATCGTAAAGATTATGTTAATAGCACAAATCAATTTATGACTTTAACTAAGTCATTTATTACCGATCAAATTCCAAATGACTATGAGGTTTCTAAGGCCGATCAAATAGACTTACTTAATCGTTCAGTAGATTATTTTAAGTCTCACGATACTTTTGATAAAGAGGAGTTTGAACAGGAAGTGTTTCAGGAAGAAGGTGTAATAGAATCTTTTAGGAGCTTTGATGAAACCTATAGCAATGACAATGATATTAGTATAGATGATAGTTTTGAGATATCCATTCAAGCAGTAAAGAAACAAGCAAGAGTTTTTAAA
>Ga0256827_10001551_pt1 | contig 14729 bp, 15 predicted proteins | sample CV84metaG_FD_185977 | JGI IMG/M metagenome (GOLD analysis project Ga0256827, IMG submission 185977) | Hydrothermal vent microbial communities from East Pacific Rise, Pacific Ocean - CV84 | ecosystem: Environmental > Aquatic > Marine > Hydrothermal vents | place: Pacific Ocean: East Pacific Rise... | reverse complement strand
TCTCTTTTTCACTTAAAAAGGAGGCTAACTGCCATCCGGCAAACACCCCTACAGGAATGAGTGCTGGCATACCACTCATATAGGCTACGCCTGCCCCTAGGCTGGAGCCTAGTAGTTTTAGTTGCATTTTAGTCCTTTTTTATTTTATTTTAAAAGGGGAAAATCCCCGAACTTACTAGTTTATTCATTATCACACAGGTAATATATACTTTACAACAAGAAAATATATTAATCTCGCTCAAACCCATTAGTAGAAATATCTTCTTGTTGGATAAAAGAGAGTCCACTTATAACTTCTTGTGCTTTATCTGTCGTATCAATCTTATCTATATTTTTAGTATTCGTTTCATGTTGCGTATTATCACTATTTTGACCACTATCTTTTTCTTTTTCCTCAGTTGTAGTTTGAACTTCAGAAGTAAATTGATTTAAATACTCTTCTATCGTTGGGGGGAGTACAGAAACCTCTTCTTTTACCAAGGGAGAATCATCTAGTATAATACCTAAGGTTTCTTGTGTAATTTCATCTTTCCAATCTACAACAAATATATTATTATCAGGGTTTTCTTTTTGAGCAATCACTAAGCCATCTTCTTCTTCAGAATAGGTAAACATTGTATCTTCATACACTCCATCACTATTGATATGCTTCACCCCAGATAATAAGACTGCATCAAAATATAACTTTCCTTGATTATCAAATTGTATATCTTCTGTATTTTCTATTTCATCTTCAATATCATCTAATAAATCTTGATTTTCCTCTAACATTTTATTATGAAATATATTTTCACTATGTGATATCTCTTTTGATGCAACATCATTTATATGCTTTATTGGCATTACCTTCTGAATGCCTTGTCCCAGTATTTCCACCTCTTCATCATTCTTTTTAGGATGTAAGAAGTGATGTTTTACTGCTTTATACTGCTCACTCATACTATCTTTACCCTGATAAGGTTTAGGACTAGGTGATTTTCTCGTTACTGGAAATGCATTTTCTTGAAAAGCAATATTTTGCTTATGAAGATGCATCATCTGTTCTATATTTTTCATCTCTTTTGTAGTAACAGTTTCGTTTGAGAGTCCAAACATATTTGTCTCACTTATTCGTCGATTAGCAATCCCTTTTGAACGACTAGCCCCACCATTACTATGATATCGTAATTGGTACCATGTTTCTGCTCTATCACCCTCTTTTAAAGGCTTTAAAACATTACTAAAAATATGCCCCCCATTATATACTTGATCTGCTATGGCAATAAATTCTTTTGAGCCTTTTAACGCTTCATAAAGTTCTTTACCTAAACTTTTTTTCATGATAGATAACTTATTTTCCATAATAGGTTCATATAACTCTACAGCTTCTTCTTTCGTTATTTCTAAATCTATTTTTTTTATAAGTTTTTGAATTGTTTTAATTGTATGGGAAGATTTTTTTGCACCTGGGTGCTTACTTAAAAGATCTTTTATTTGATCAAATATTGATATATCTTCTTTACTGAGAGAAATTCCATTTTCTTCTAAAGCACGAAATGCTTCCATATTTTTATGGCCATCTTTAGTAAAAAAAGCATGACCATAGCCAATAGTAGGAATACCCACCGAATCTACATATAACTTAGAGAAAAAATTCTCTCCCCCCGCAACAAAATCAAATAGGGCTTCTTTAAAATTTTCTATCTTATGTGGTATGATTGGCATTATTTCTCCTTAATATTATTTAGTTTATTTTTCATGAGTCCACCATAGGTAGCTTCGTACCAAGTGTCCTTCAATCCTCGCTTTTTATCAAGTTCCAAATTCACTTTAAATTTACATACTGGTCTTTCAATATTGTACTTATCAATATATGTCAGATACTCTATTTTTACTTTATATTTATCATAATATTGTACGAGATAGTACACCCCTTTATACTCCAAGACCTCTCTTAATTGATCAAACTCTGCAGGTCCATAGAAGCTGTATAATATGCTCTCATTATTTTCTATATTGTATATTTCTACTTCATTGAAACGTATTAAATTATCTATATCCATACCTTTGAGTATAACTTTTTCTTTAATACCATCATGATTAATATCATAAATACCACTTCCATCCACTTTCGACAATTCAAATATTGTTCTTCTTTTATCTTCATCTAAAAAGTCATAGCATATACTTTTGTTTTGCTCATAATAGATATCATCATTAAGGTAAATAAGCTGTTTTGTATATGCACGTGTAATACAATTTACTGTTTGACACTTATCTCTATTTTGTATCCAAGATTTCTGTATGGTTCTTATATTCTTACCTATCCCTTCTTTTAGTGCTATTGTATAGGCTTCATTTAATTCGATATCTAAACTAGCTAGTTTTTTATCTGTACATATTTTCCATTCCGTACTACTATTATTTTCTACTTTATTACAATCAAAAGATGTTTTGAAATATTGTAAATTTGTTTTAGCAACAACAATATTTAATAACAAAATCATTACTATTGTAATTCTATTAAATATCATACTAACTCCTGTATAATTTGGTATGTAAGTTAATAAAAGATAGATGAGGAAAAGCACAATATAAAAAGAAGTTTTTTACTAAATCTTCTAACAAGAGCGAACATCATCATAAATAATCACTTATCTAATGCAGCTCGGCTATCTTCTAACGAGAAGACCCGTAGCTTTCTGTCCTAACCCTCACAGGTAGTTTAGCATTATCATCATACTACAAATCATTTTAGAATTACCTTGCTCAATATATATAAATACTATGAAAAAATTTGCTATAATATACTCAAGCATGAAGGAAACAAAATGAACAAAATGATATTTCTTATACTCTTTAGTACTTTTTTGATTGCCGATAAGGTTATAGAAATAGACCTATCCAACCAAACACTTACAGCTAAAAATAATGATACTGTAGCATTACAATCTACCATTTGCAGTGGAAGAGCTGGATATTCTACTCCTTCAGGTAAGTTTAAAATTTTAGAAAAAGAAAGAATGCATATTTCCAATAGGTATCCAATTGTAGATAAAGAAGCCGGTATTCGTGGTGGTGCGAAGATGCCATATATGTTAAGAGTGACAAATACTGGGGTAGCTATACATGCAGGGGAAGTAGTTAACTATCCTGATTCTCATGGTTGTATTCGGGTACCTTATGGTAAAGCGATGCAACTCTTTAAATGGACAGATATTGGTACAAAAGTAAAGATAATAGGGAAAACATCCTATGGAGACTCCATCAATCAAATGCGTATTTCTCTACAGAAAGATAAAAAATCTACAAAAAAGAAAAAACGAATCTATAAAAATAGTGTACAATGGGTTGATGATCATTTAAGTTACTATGATAATCTATAAGGACTGCATTAAATGAAACAGATATTACTAATCTTTTTATATACTAGTCTTTCTTCCAATGCTCAGACTATAGATAAACAAAAGGTTCTATCTATTATTAAAGCAGCAAAAAAAGGTCAACCCATTACTGCACCAACTACAATAAATAGGCAAACAAAAGAGAATAGAAAAAAAGAAACTATTATCGTATATAGAAGAAAACCTACTAAAAGTATTAATATACAATCACTTAATCATACATTTAATAAACCCTCACAACCTATATTAACAAAGAGTACTCTACCTAATATACCTCCCACAAGTGTTATGTTACGCAATAGATTTCTTGCAAAAGACAACCCCTTACAAAACAGAGAGAATACTCCTTTATTTAAAACACCAAAACAAAGTAAACATCAAGGGATGAATACCACTGCAAAAAAAATAAATTATTATTAAAATAAAATGACGGTGGTACTCTAACTTCATCTACCTATAATAGTCCACTACCCTCTTATCCACATTCACCACCCTACGCAAATATTGTGTCAAATCCCCTCTATTAAAATCTAACTTTAAATTTTTAGGGTTTATTGCACGTGAGATAGCAACATAAAACTGGCTAGGGGCAAAGATGTTGTCTACATTACATACTAAGTTATCTATACTCATACCTTGACTCTTGTGTATCGTCACGGCATACGCAAGTTTGAGAGGAAACTGTGAGAGTGTGGCTAGACTAATGGTCTCTATCGTGCCATCATCTTTTACCATCATATCTACTAGGTCAAACTCATGGCGTTCTACACGTACATATTCTTCTGCTTTTTCTACTATGAGATGGTCATCTTCTATCTTACGTAGAATGCCTCGCTCTCCATTTACGAACTTTCCCCATTTATTGACAGTAAAAAGTACGGGCACCCCCTCTTTTAGCGTGAGTTGTTCACTTATCGGAAGCATATTTTTCCATGTGGCTAACTTTTTCTCATGTACTGAACCAAACATATCTATATTGGCAAAGAGTATAGTCTCTTCGCTATCTAGTTCATTAAGCTTAGCTCTGTTAGTTTGCTCTACTTCCAAGTTGCGTCCATAGAGGTAGGTAGGTTCTTTCTCCATCTTTTCGTTATTCCAAAGCCTAGTCATGTAAGCGATAACCTCTTCATCACACTTACCCTTACGTACTTTAGAGAGTATGTGGGTAAACTCTGCATCTGTAGTACGTTTCATCTCGGTAAGCTCTATGACCATCAAATCAAATCTATCCCAAGCCATAGACTCAAAAGCATAGAGCTTTTTACCAAAGACATCTTGTCTGCTATTGTTTTTTACAACAGGAGGCAACTGAAAGAAGTCTCCCACAAAAAGCACTTTGCCTAAATAGCCATAGTTATTAAGTCTATAGGCTATCATATCTAAGAGGTCAGTACTTACCATACTTATCTCGTCAATGATAATGAGATCTGTGGCCTTAAGTATCTTCTTTAAGTCCATCAAACGCTTTTTAGCACGTTTATCACTCTGATTCAGATCATCAAAGTTAGAGGCTATACCAAATACAAAAAAGCTGTGTACTGTAAAGCCACCTATATTGACTGCACTCACCCCAGTGGAGCCTAGTGAGACTACCTGCTTCGCTCGGTTACGGTAGTCTTTTATCACTTCATTGGTAATGTAGCTCTTTCCTACTCCCGCACCCCCAGTGAGGAAGACATTAGAATGTTTAAGGGCTTCTAATACATCCGTTTTATCTGCCAAAACCAGCCTTGGCGCCAGTTTCTTTAGTAAAACCAGCCTTATCTATACGCCCTTTTTGACAGCGACTTCTAGTGGTTTTACCTGATTTTAAGAGTGTAGCCAAGTCATCAGCTCCAGATCCTAGATGTAACCATAATTCAGTCATAAGACCATTTCGACACTTCATCTCTACTCTCTTGCCAGAGCCTACACCAAAACTACTATCAAAGAGATGTCTTATTTGTTTGAGCGTTACTGTTTTTCCTATATTGTTTTGAAAAAAGTTTCCTACTTTAGAGTCATTGACCTGATGTACAAGGTGAATAGCATCTTTATAATAGCTATCTGCATCCGCACCATAACAGCTACCATGTTTGAACCACTCATGTTTATGTAGATTTGAACGCATTCCAGGCATCACTTCTAATAAAGCTTTTTTAGTCTCACTGCTTAGCCCTAGGTCAGGAAGTCTATTCCACTGTTTATGTTTATCTCTGGCTACATCTTTAGAGTTTACACCACAGTACATCTTGCTTCTAGGTTGAGGCCATAGTCCATGGAGTATAAAATGTGTATTTATATATCTCTTTTTAAACGATGAAAGTAGTCCTCTTTTACACTCTTTTTTGTACTTATGTGTTTCACAAAAAGCATTATGCCAAGAGAGTACAAGCAAGTTTTGAGTAGTGATTTTTCTATTTTGATATTTTTTAGTATGTTTCTGTCTATTCATATGTAATGCTGCAACAGTGAGTTCATCATTTATATTAACGACCCTACTTTTACTAGGTGCTACATCATCTCTATTGGTTCTTTTTTTATTACTTACTTTTTTGCTTTTAGCAAAACAACTATCATCTACCCAACGTTGTGCAGGCTGCTCTCCTGAGACTAGGACAAGGTTTTGTCCTTTATGGTGTTTGAGTACGGTATACGTAGTACCCAATTCTAGTACTACATGGTGGGTATTTTTTGTATGTTTCATGTTATTGAATGCTTCACATTCATGGGTAGGATTTGCATTAAATCGTGCAAATATAGCTGAAGATAATAGGAGTAGTATGGCTAGTGTTTTCAATGGAGTTCCTTAAAAAATATCTGCTATTATACTCTATGATTTTTAATAACCTTGATGAACGTCCAAAAGTATTTGGTACAAAACGAAAAAAGCCCTGTACCCACACACGTAGACGCTCCAATATGATGCTAAATCCTCTACAGCTCAAACACCTTAACAGTATGGATGAGAGTGATGCAGATATGATTACGCTGAACTTAGAAGATGCCATCGCACCCTCTCGTAAAAAAGAAGCTCTGCATAACATTGCGTTATTTCTATCACATATAGAACATTCAAATAGCTTCATCATCGTTCGTACGAACCCTCTTGGAGAAGGTGGAGCCGAAGAGATAGCTTTTTTAAATGATTTTTCATTTGATGCAATACGTGTAGCCAAGATCAAAAACCAAACACAAATAGCCCAAGCACTTACCCTACTCTCATCAGATAAAGAGTTACATATCTCTTTAGAGACCAAAAAGGCCTTTAACAGCCTTTCTCAACTACGCATTGATCCACGTTTAACCACGGCCAATTTAGGTATACTTGATTTACTTACCTCCCTTGGTTTACCTCAATCCATAGTCCAGATAGATAACCCAAGCATTAACTACATACTCTCCAAGTTTTTGGTTGATGCCAAAACAGCAGGCATACATCCTATTAGCTTTATGTTTCAAGCGTACAATGATACCGATACATTTAGAGCATGGTGCGAACATGAAAAAATGCTAGGCTTTGAGTCTAAAGCGTGCATGGGACCTAAGCAAGTTAGCATAGCCAATAAAGTATTTAGTATTAATAAATACGAACTTGAACGTGCTAGGCATATAAAGGCAATTTTTGAAAGCCATGAAGCCCAAGGCATTAATGGATTTATGGATAAAAAATATGGTTTTATTGATGAGCCTATTTACCGTGATAGCCTATTGATACTAAATAATATATAAGGAATTATCTTGAAACTTTTTAAACTACTTTTACTTACAGTACTACTTACTTTTGCCCTCTATGCCAATGAGGACAGAGCACCCATAAAATATAATTTTTTAGCCAAAAAAGAAGTGCAATCGTTTATCAATATGATGGTAAACAGATATCATTTTAAACGAAACTACGTTACTTCTGTAATGAAGTCTGCCAAACTAGACAGAGATACCTTAGCACGTTATACAGGAAAATTTAAAAAGAATAGCACGGTTGGTACATGGGAACGTTTTAAACTTCATGTGGTGAACCCTGAGACTTTTTCAGAAGCCAGAGCCTTTAAAAAGAAACACTATAAGACACTAAGACGTGCAGAAAAAATCTACAAAGTAGACATGAACTATATCGTAGGCTTTCTAGGTGTAGAGAGTCATTTTGGTAACTATACAGGTGACTATAACATTTTAGATGCCCTTGCTACCCTAGCCTTTCATCCTAACCGTATGAAAAAACTTTTTAAATCTGAGATGAAACATCTCTTTTTATTTGCTAGAGAAAAAGGCTATGATATTAGGACATTAGAAGGTTCTTTTGCTGGGGCTATGGGTTGTGTACAACAACTCCCTTCTATAGCACGTAAGTTCAACCATGACTTTGATGGTGATGGTGCAAGTGTTTGGGATGTTGAAGATTGTATAGGTAGTATTGCTAAATTTATGCATAAAAATAAATGGCGTAATAGCAAAGTAGTTGCTGTTCCCACTAACTTTAACGGTAAACGCTTTAGAAGGCTCAAAACAAGCCATAGAAGAACAATACCTACCAAGAGTATACTAAGAGCCGGTATTAAGCCTCTAAAGCCATTTAATGAGCCTAATGCGTATTTGCTAAAACTTAGAAACAAAACCCATGATGAAGTCTGGATGGGTGGACGAAACTTTAGAGTACTTACACGTTATAACAATGCAGCTACCTATGGTATGGCTATCCATCTCATAGCACAAAATGTCAAGAGTGATTAGCCGATAGAGTTTCTTCTACGTTCTCTTTTGGCTTCTAGTTCACTATTTGCTATTTGTACTTTATTTTTAAACATCAAGACTTCAAAATCATCTTTTTTCATAGGTTTAGCAAAATAGTATCCCTGGAAAAGATGACAATTATGCTCTAACAAGAAATTAAATTGTTCTCCTGTTTCTATACCCTCAGCAACCACTTCTAAATCAAATATTTTTGCTAGTGTAAAGATGGTAGTAATCATTTTTTTATCAGATTCATTCTCACCTAGACGGCTTACAAAGGCTCTATCTATTTTTAATTCATCTATTGGTAATTCTCGCAAATAACTAAGAGAGGAATACCCTGTACCAAAATCATCCATAGAGAAACGTATCCCTAATTCTTTTATCTCTTTAATAATATAAGTAATTTTATTGATATCTTCTGCTAATAATGTTTCGGTAATTTCAAATACTAATTTTTGACGTGTTGTATCTGTAAGATACATATTACAAAGACTCACAACATCTTGTAAAAAAGATTCATGTAATAACTGTCGAACACTAATATTAATAGAAAATTGTTTCAAAATAATTTCATTATCATCCCATCTCTGTAGCGTGATAAAAGATTCTTTTAAAATATAATTACCTAATTCAACAATAATACCTGTTTTTTCAGCTATTTCTATAAAATCTACAGGTGAGACTGAACCTAGTTCCTCATTATACCAACGGACAAGTACTTCACAACCAATAATATGTTTTTGGTCATTAAACTGTGCCTGATAATTTAATTCTATTTCATTATTTTTAAGAGCAAAATAAAGTTTTCTTTCTATCTCAAGCGTATTATCAACTTGTTGTGCTAATAAATCATTAAAATTAACAACACTATCTCGTCCTTCTGATTTAGCTTCATACATTGCGATATCAGCTTCTTTCATTACTTGACTTGTTTTTCTTGTTCTTCCATCTATAAATTTAATGCCAATACTTGCGGAAATATGTAAATGATTATATTCAATAATATAGGTCTCTTTTAATATAGTTCCAATAGATTCTGAAAAAGATTTGGCCTTTATCATACATTCATCACTATTATCAAACTCATAACTAACAATCATAAATTCATCACCACCAATTCTCGCTATTAAATGTGTGGATTCACAATAATTCCTAATACGTTCAGCTACCTCAATTAATAAGTTATCGCCTACATCATGTCCTAAAGAATCGTTAATTGTTTTAAAATGATCTAAATCAATAAGTAATATATATGCATATTTATTTGTGTCTTTAAATGCATAGAGCATTTGTTCTAAATAATCCATAAAATAACGACGATTAAACAAACCTGTCAAAGAATCATGTTGTGCTTGATAATAAATTTTCTGAATCAGATGATTACTATTATTTGACGAATAAATTAACATACCAAGAAATGCAATGGCATAAGTAGATGCAAAATACCCATATGCCTCATGGATATTCATAAAATAACTAACTAAAGGAAACATAAGAATAAATAAAATAGGAACCACCAGCTTTTTATCTGAGAATAGAAAGGATGCAGCAATAACTGATATACCTATCTGCATAAATATAATTACAAGATGAATATTATTTTCTGAGATATTAGAATAAAGAATAAAAAGAATAGTCCATAGTCCAAAATTAACATATAAAAATAATTTTACTTTTTGGTACCATGACTCTAGCTTACGTACATCTATATGTTTATCACCAAACTGACGATAAAGAAGAAAACCCCACAAAGATACTATAAGCACAAAGCCATACCAAATCATAGCCTGTTCAGCAATACCATAATAAAAGCAAAGCAATGTAAAGCCAAAGCCACTTAAAAGCGACCATCCTATTAATAATAATATTTGTCTTTGTAAATAGTCATAAAATCTTTCTTCATTCATAAAGTTAGTATACACTATTTTTGTCAAAACCATCATATTATTTCACATTTTCTACACAGTCACATCATACTATTAAAAATAAGCCGATAATAGGAGACAAAATGAAAAATATGTTCAAAATAGTACTTGTCGCTACAAGTTTTTTACTTATGCAAGGTTGTGCTTCACATGCAAACTTTGTTAAAAAATATAATACATGGAAAGGACAAAATATTTCTCACTTTATAGAGAAAATTGGATATCCAGATAGTACCTTTGTTTTACCAAATAAAAATAAAGTATATGTATATGAACGTTCTCGTACATATTCTATGTCATCACCAATGATAGGACTTGGTAGAGGATATTATGGAGGATATGGTATGTTTGGCTATGAATCAGAAGTAGTACAAGAAACATGTAAACTTTTTATAGAGACAAATAAAAAAGGTACTATTGTAAAATGGGGCTCACGTGGTAATCATTGTGTGAGTAACTAATTAGTTACTCTTCAAAAATAATAATATCATAAGCACTAGTAGTTACTAGTGCTTTACTCACATGTACTGAACCGTTACGGTTTACCTTTGAAAGTTCTTCACGTAATTGGTCTATCTCTTTTTGCATCTCATCTATCTGTTCTTTCAGCTGTAAAGCAATATCTACACCTGCTAAATTCACACCCATTTGACGTGTAAGACGTAATATAAGTTTCATTCTATCAATATCACGTTGAGAATATAGACGCATACGTCCCTGTGTACGTGATGGCTCGACTAGGCCTTCACGTTCATATTGTCTAAGCGTTTGAGGATGTATATCAAGCATCGTAGCCACTACGGATATAAGATAAACAGGTTCATCATAACTATGCATTGGGTACTCCTATGATTATAATTTTTCTTCTAAAGCTTTCTTTAAATCGGCATCAAGTGTATCAACATCAGGTAAGACTACATTTGCTACCAAATACAAATCACCTTTCATGGCAGTTTTCCTATCTGGTACACCTTTACCTTTTAGTCTAAATTTTTGACCATTTTTTGTATTTTTAGGGACCTTAAGAGAAACTTCTTTTTCTGGTGTCTCAACAGATATTTTTCCACCAAATAGTGCCTCTTTAAGTGGCACGTCAAAAGTTTTATAAAGGTTATCCCCTTTTCTTTCATACTCATCAGAAGGTGCTACTTCTACTTTTATGAGTAAATCACCTGCTTGTCCTTGATACTGCTTTCCTTTGCCACGTACACGCATTGTCTCACCAGATTTAATACCTGCAGGGATTTTAATATCAAAGCTCTGTCCATTTGCCGAAACATTATGCTTCCCACCTGTCACTGAGACCATAAAAGGGACTGTAATACGTGCCTGTGTATCTAAATCTGGACCACCAAAGCCTCCAAAACCACCAAAACCACCTTGGGCACCACCAAAGCCTCCACCGCCACCACCAAACATTTGGCGTAATATTTCATCGAGGTCTACACCTCCACCTTGTGATGAAGCAAAATCATGGAAATTTTGTCCCCCAAACATCTGATCACCAAACTGATCATACTGTGCTTTTTTCTGTTCATCTGAAAGCACTTCATAGGCCGCATTAATTTCTTTAAATTTATCTACAGCTGATTCTTCTTTATTGATATCGGGATGGTATTTTCTTGCAAGTTTTCGGTAAGCTTTTTTGATTTCCTCAGCAGAAGCATTTTCACTTACCCCAAGTGTATCATATAAACTTTTTGACATATTCTTTCCTAATACATAATTTAATATTTGGAAAATTATATCAAAAAAGTTGAGTCAATGTCAATCAAGTTTTAAAATTATTACTTATAACGCACGGGTTTATACCCTTCTTGCATAAGTTTCATCATACCACCTTTTAGATTAACGACATTATAGCCTAGTTTATTCGCTAAAAATTGACTTACCATAGTCGTTCTACTCCCTGTTCTACATATGAGAGCAAATTTTTCACCTTTTTTAACCACTTTATTAAGTTGAGTCACAAACTTTTCTTTATTAAATTTACCTCTTTCATCAAAAAATGTAATAGGATATGCACCTTTTACAATGCCTGTTTCTTTCCATTCTGAGGGTGTACGTATATCTATAATTTTTATCTTATTGTTTAAAAATTTTGGTGTGACCCATACTGTTTGTAATTCTGCCATTAAAGATGTAAATGTTATAAGTAACGCCAATACAATTTTTTTCATCTTTTATTTCCTTTTATTAATATATTTTGAGTATTGTAACCAATTATCGTAAAGATATTGTGTAGTTTTAAGTACAATATCTTATGAATTTTATACACATTACAGATATAGATGATAAAGAGCTAGAGATTTACCACCAGTTTAGAGAACATGCCTTTAAAGCAGATGGCTCATTCGTAGCAGACAGCCCTAAAGTAGTCAACCTTCTACTTGAAGAAGATATAGAAGTCAAAAGTATCTTAGCCACACAAGAGTACTATGATAATTTCTCTTCGCTTATTGAATGTAAAAAAGATGCTATATGTTATGTAGCCACGAAAGAGCAGATGCAAAACATCGTAGGTCATAAAATACACCATAACGTTATGATGCATGGTATTCGTCCTGCAGATACTCCTCTAGATGCATTGGGAGATAACATTCTCATGCTAGATGAGATAAGCTCCACTCAAAACATAGGAGCTATTGCAAGAAGTGCTGCAGCTATTGGTATAGACTCTTACCTCTTACCCTCTTATGGACCTCATCCCTACTCTAGACGTGCATTACGTGTAAGTATGGGACATATTGCTATGCTCAAAACACATATCTACTCAAACATGAAAGAGACTATCAAAACACTTAAAAACAATGGCTATCGTATCTACGCTGCAGAAGTCACAGAGGACTCCACTCCCCTAGCCTCTGTAAAAGTAGTAGACAAATGGGTACTCCTCATGGGACATGAAGGCTCAGGGCTAAGCCCAGAGGTTTTAGCACTATGTGATGAAGTAGTCACCATAGAGATGATGGAAGGGATAAAAAGTTTTAATGTAGGAATTGCAGCTTCTATTATGATGTATCAGTTTAAACACAAAGCCTAAAATATCAATGTCTTCTAACTACATTTATAAAAATTTACTTAGTAATAAATTCTAATTGACTACCTTTTAATTGTACAAAAGTATAATCTGTACTATATAAAGAAACATCAATAATTTCATGTAAAAAAGTCTCTACTATATCAGCAAAAAATTTCTCACTAAAATAATTATCCGTATATGGATCTTCTAAACATTCATTCTCACTCTCTGCATTAGAATCACATTCAATATCAGTTGGATAAGTAACATTTTCTTTATTCACACGAGTAACATTAGCAAACTTGATATGTGTAGCATCCACTACTATGATATCTGCCTCAAATGATGCATCTAATAAATTTATATATATACGTTTGTCTTCAATATGTATCTGAGGAAAAGTCATAAATGAAAAATATTTATCTATACCAACATGCTTGTACTCAAATGCATTTTGTATATTTAATACACTATTCATTAGTGGTGAATCGACGTATTCACTTTTATATAATTTCTCCTCAAACTTAGTAAAATTAAAATCTTTTACCTTTGACAGTACATCAAAGTTTGGAAATAATTTAAATCTTGGATCATAATTACTTATCTGTAAATTATCATCATAAACTGCATTATTAAAATAAATTCCTTTGTTCAAAACTTTTTCAAAATTATCCTCAACATCACTATAAAGACATTTTAAATCATCACTAACTTCTCTACTAATATTAGAAAAGAAAATACCATAATCTTCTACTATATAATCTGCTGTAAACAATGAACAATCAATTACAGCTAGCATTTCATTATCAAGAGAAAAAGCTACTATAGATTTATATTCAGGACTACTAAGTGGTGTAAAGTCTTTATCTATATTAAAAGCTGGACCCATCTCAAATATATTCTGTGTCATATAAAATTTAGCCAAATATGCGTATCCCACTTTTACAATCACTATTTCATCATTTGTGGTTAGACCATTTTTATCAGTTATAGTCAGAACTACAATATGATCTCCTTGTGCTAATATTTCTGTAGATAAAGTATCTTTAGTACTAAGAAGTCTATTCCCTTCTCTCCATTCATAACTTACTACTTCCTTTGGAAAATTGATATTTGTTTTTACAACTGTGTCTTCTCCATCTGTAACAACAACATAAGGAGACAAATTAATTTTAATCTGCGTTAAAGGAATAAAGGAAGTTATGTCTCCCATCACTACAGGAGCATATTTCACAGGTAACGCAAAAATAGAAATAGATAATAAGAAGTAGAATAAAAATAATTTATATAAATTTGTCATGAATGTTTTCCTAAATAAAAATAATTACAATTTTATCTAAATACAATTAAATGTATATTTTAATATATATACAGCATAAAATTTAAACACAGAACCTAAAAGGTCAATACTTTCCAATCACCCTGCAAAGACTCTGTAAGCATCTCACCTGTATGGGTCATATCTATACCAAGAGATGCTAACTTCTCTGTCACCCCATAGTCAGCACTACACACCACACAACAAGAAAACTTCACACCAGTAGCTTGCACCTTAGCCACCATTTCTTGAAGCTCCACATTCTCAGCCAAAAGCTTAGCCGAAGGACCCCATATCATAATGTGCGCTTCATCCCAGTAGTTACGAGGAAGTATTACCGAACCATAAAGCAGTATCATCTTTTTGGC
>Ga0256827_10001550_pt1 | contig 14731 bp, 8 predicted proteins | sample CV84metaG_FD_185977 | JGI IMG/M metagenome (GOLD analysis project Ga0256827, IMG submission 185977) | Hydrothermal vent microbial communities from East Pacific Rise, Pacific Ocean - CV84 | ecosystem: Environmental > Aquatic > Marine > Hydrothermal vents | place: Pacific Ocean: East Pacific Rise... | reverse complement strand
AGATTATTGTATAATAAAAATAGATGTAAACGGTAATATAACTTGGACAAAAGTTTATGGTGGGTCAAGTTATGACTATACTGAAGAAATTCAACAAACCACAGATAACGGATATATTATTGCAGGATATACCGAATCAAATGATGGAGATGTTCCTGGAAATAATGGATACAGAGATTATTGGATAGTAAAACTAAATACTACCGGTGATACTATTTGGACTAAAACCTATGGAGGTTATAGTTATGACGCAGCTTATTCGGTACAACAAAGCTTTGATGGTAATTATATTATAGCAGGAGATTCAAGATCAAATGATTATGATGTATCAGGAAATCATGGAAATTCTGATTATTGGATAATAAAGTTAAATACTGATGGTGATACTATTTGGACAAAATGTTATGGTGGTTCAAATTGGGATGTAGCAAATTCAATTAAACAAACAACAGATAAAGGATATATTATTGCTGGATTAAGCTCATCAAATGATGGGGATTTATCAGTAAATCAAGGGAGTGAAGATTTTTGGATAGTAAAACTAATAGGACCTCCAATTATTAACTCTCAATCTAATGATACTGCAATTTGTAGAAATGATTCTATATCTTTTTATATTTCTGTAGATGGGTATAATCTTTCGTATCAATGGTTTTTTAATGATGATACTATAATAAACGAAAATGATTCAATTATTAATTTGAATAATTTACAAGATTCTAGTGCAGGAGTTTATTCATGTGTTGTATCTAACTCAGCAGGTAATGATACAGCTTTTATTAATTTATCAGTAACCCCATTACCAATAATAGATTTACCTAATTATTATACCCAATGTTTAAATAGTTCTACTGTAATAGCTGCAAATATAAGTGATGGTACACAACCATATATTTACGATTGGTCGCAAGGTGGAACATCTAATTCAATAACAGTAACACCAGAAGATACAACAAATTATATTCTAATTGTTATTGATGATAATAATTGTAGTGACACAGCACAATCCATTGTAAATGTGCTATTTCCATACATCGATCAAATATGTATGGTTACAGTAGATACAGTTTCGGGAAGTAATTTAATAATTTGGGAAAAAACACCTGGAATGCGTACCGAAAAATATCGTATTTATAGAGAAAGTGCAGTAGCTAATGTTTATAATATTTTAGCTGAACAAGATTACGATGATATGTCAGAATACATTGATGCAACAGCCGATCCAATGGCAGAATCATATAAATATAAGATAACTTCAGTAGATTCTATATGTGCAAACGAATCTCCTATTGATAGTTGTAATTATCATAAAACAATACATTTACAAACTTCTCAAGGATCACCAAACGGTTATAATTTAACATGGGGGACATACGAAGGGTTTTCTTACGGTACATATAATATTTACGGACGAGAAACAGGAATAGGGAACTTTGTATTAGTACATCAATCAGCTTATGGAATGGACACATGGACAGATGGAACAACAGCACCTAGTATGGAGTATAGAATAGCAGTTGACAGAGCAGAATCTTGTGTGCCAACAAGTTCAGCAAAAACTACCGGTGGACCATATAACCAATCAATAAGTAATATTGATGATTATAGTATAGGTGTATCTGTTGATAATATAGATGAAGTAGGTCTTTATTTATATCCAAACCCTTCTTCTGGTATTTTTACTATTAGAGGAAAAAACATAAATAAAATTGAAGTAATTGATGTAAATGGTAAAACAATTTTTGTTAGTAATAATATAACAAAATTTAATAATATTGATTTATCAAGCCAAGATAAAGCTGTTTATATGGTTAAAATATACAGAGATAATAGTGTTATAAATAGAAAAGTGATTATAAAGTAGAAAGCTGAGTTCATTGTTCTTTAATGAATCCTTTAGGGTATAATTCAGGAATTGAATATTTTGTATTTAATCCTCAAAATATTCAATTCCTGTTCTGCTAACATAACCATTCCACTTTGATAATTTTTTAACAAAATGCCATCTTAATAAATATCTTTTAGAAGAACAGATTGAGTTCTTATACTTTCTTACAAAGTGTTTGTTGTAATAAACTCTTGTCATTGTTAAACCCTCATCTTCAATATTATTTGCAGTATGTATTCTACCAATACCATTAACTTTATACTCAAGAATTGTCTCGTATTTATATTCCGTAATTTGCTCGCCTGTTTTATTAATCAAAGCCCATTTGTTATCTTTTAGTACCCAAGCTGAACCATATCTAAAAGCTTTTGCACTTTCATATTCAATTGGAATAATTATATTCATATTTTTATCTATATATCCATATTTATCGCCTTTTTTTATCATTGTTAACTCTTTTGTGAAGTCTGCAATATAGTTATACTTACACGGAACAACAATATTACCCAAAGTATCAGTAAGTCCATATAATTTATCTTTTGAAAGGTGATAATATTTATCTTTTGTAGAATAAAATATTCTATCGTATTCTATTGATATAATTACTTTTAAATTTGTGTCTATAACACCTAATTTATTGTTTTTAACTACTATTGCTTTACCATTTCTAAAGCGTCTAATATCATCATACTCAAATGGTATTAATACTTTACCGTTATTATTTACTATTCCCATTTTATCCCCTTTTTTCATAAAGAATTGCTTATTTACATGATCTACTTTAACACCATCGTAAATTATAGGAATTACAACCCGCCCTTGTTTATTTATTAACCCATATTTTCCTGATTTTCTAACCCAAGCATAATCACCCTCAAAAGGAGTGGCAAAATCATATATAAAATAAACTATTGATTTTCCACTTGTATCGATATAACCATATTTGTCATTTTTTGAAACATTTGCAAATCCTTCCTTAAAATTTTCATAACCTGTTATTATATCAACCGTAATAAATCTCTTTCCATTACATTTTATATAGATATTTTTATATTCCTGAGTTGTTGCAATAGCAATTCCATAACTAAAGTCTGAAATTCTCACATATTTTGCTTCAGTTATAATATTTCCCATTGTATCGATTAGCCCGTATTTGTTATTTTTTCTAATTTTAATTATACCGCAATCATTGTAATATCTAAGGTTATCACAATTTAGGGCTATTTCTTTTTGTGTATCGATGTAATACAAGAAGTAATCTTTTTTTGTTTTTCCAATAATTATATTTGGTGAGATATTATTTAATCCATCGTATTTAGTAGGAACTAATAATTCCCCTTTTTTTGATATTAATCCAAAGCCATTTTTACCTTTTACTTTAGCAAAATCTCCTCTAAACATAAATGTTTGTTCGTAAATGCAAGGAATAATTATTTCTTTATTTTTATTTGAAAAGCCCCATTTTTCTCCTTTTCTATATGGAATTAGCATATCATCTTGAGAGAATAACAAGTTAGAAAATATAATTACAACTGATAATAAAAATAATTTTATTGCTTTCATTTTATTTATATAATTTATTGTTTTGTACTGTTGGTATAAATAATTAACTCATATTTTTATAAAATATTTTATTTCTCAATAACAAATTATTTTTTTTGATAATAACGCAAAAAGCATTAGGTTTGAATAAAAATATTTCTTGATAAAACCAGAACAAATATTCAATATAAATACTAACAAAGAGTTTGAAAAACTTGCTTTGCAAGTTTTCTATTATCAAGCAGAAAACAATTTGGTTTATAAGCAGTATTTAGAATATTTGGGTGTTAATCCAAGCGAAATAACCACAATAAACAAAATCCCATTTCTCCCGATTGATTTTTTTAAATATCACAAAATTATTTGTGGTACACAAACAGAAGAAAAAGTTTTTAAAAGTAGTGGCACAACACTTGATATTCGTAGTCATCATTTTATTACAGATTTAAAATTGTATGAGCATAGTTTTAATTCAGGATTTAAAAAGTTTTATGGTGATATAAAAGATTATTGCATTTTAGGTTTATTACCATCTTATGTAGAAAATGGAGATTCCAGCTTGGTTTATATGGTTGAAAGTTTGATAAAACAAAGCAATCATCACGAAAGTGGGCTTTATTTAAATAATTATGACGAGCTTTTAGAAATTATATCAGAACTTGAAAAAGCCAAGCAAAAATATATGATAATTGGTGTTAGTTATGCTTTGTTAGATTTAGCCGAAAAAAACAAACAAAAGCAAAAAAATGCTATAATAATGGAAACCGGCGGCATGAAAGGTCGCAGAAAGGAATTGCCAAAAGAAGAATTACATAAAATATTAAGCGACAGCTTTGGTATTGAAACAATTCACTCAGAATATGGCATGACCGAACTTTTATCTCAAGCATATTCTTTTGGCAAAGGCGAGTTTAGTACTCCTGCTTGGATGAAAGTTTTAATTCGTGATATTTATGATCCTTTTACTTACTTGCAAAATGGAAAATCGGGTGGGATAAATATTATTGATTTGGCAAATATAAATTCGTGTAGTTTTATAGAAACAAAAGATTTAGGTCGCATAAATATGAACAATACTTTTTTTGTTTTAGGCAGATTTGATAATAGCGATATTCGTGGTTGTAACTTACTTGTAGAATAAAACTAAAGAACCCTCCAAGAATTTAGAACTCTTGAAGGGCTGGGTTAATAATATTTATTTACTAAACTTATTTAACAATCAATTTTTGTATATTATTTTCAATTTTTACAAAAAATACTCCTTGATTTAAATCAGAAATATCAATAATTGTTTTATCATTATTTAAATTTATTTCTTTAATAAGTTTACCTGTAATATCGAGTATACTTGCTTTTTCCGCATTAGTATTTTCAATTACAATAAAATTATTAGCAGGATTAGGATAAATCTCAAAGCTATTATTATCAATCTCAGAAATTTCAGTTGCATAATAATTGTAAACCTCAGACATAATTGAACATCCATTTTCTGTAAGTTCAACATAATAATCGCCATTAGAAGCAGGAGTTAATAATTGGTTTGTTTCTCCTGATAATAATGTTGCTCCATAATACCATTGATTACCTGTTGTTGCACTTGATATTAAATCGCTACCAGATAAAGTTATTATTGGTTGTTCAGGTAAAGGAGTGACAACAACATCTATTTGTGCTGTATTTTCGCAATTTCCATCGCTACCTGTAACTGTATAAGTCATTGTTCCACTTGGAGTGAATGCTACATTATCAGTAACGCCATTATCCCAAATATAAGTGTTAGCTCCACTTCCGTAAAGTGTTACTTCTTCGCCTGCACAAACTGTTGTTGCACTTGCGTTTGCTACTACTGTTGGTAAAGCTTGGTTAAATCCACAACAAATACCGGTGTGAGAAAAGCCTTGCCAAGCTAAAAAAGGATAGCCATTATTTACAGATGAATTAATTCCCCAAATATCTTCAGAACCATTAGTTGTTGAATTCATAAAATCCCATGCCGCTTCAATACCATCAACATAAATACACATTGTTTGCATTTCGGCAGTAGTTTTACCTATTCCACCTGCACTTGTTGTTTGCTCTGATGTTTCTGTGTCCCAAAACGAATTTGTAGTTGTTGAACTACTAACATCTCCAACAAGTCCTCCTACTTTGCTTCCTGTTGAATTAATAAGTCCGGCAGAATATGAATTTGAGATTGTTGCTGATGAAGTATTATAACCAGCAATTCCTCCGGCATAATTAACAGCATTAATAGTAGTAAAACTATAGCAATTTTCTATTGTTGAACCATTATTTTCTCCGGCAATTCCTCCGGCAAGATAGTATGAATTAATTGTTCCGTTAGAGTATGAATTAGATATTGTTGAGTTTAACGATGTAGCTACAATACATGATATTGCATTATCTCCTGTAATATCAGCATTTACAACTGCAATATTTTCTATTGTTGAACCACTAATACGACCAAATAAAGCTTGTTCATCGTTATTTGTTGTGTTAATGTATAAATTACTAATTGCATGACCTGTTGCATTATAAGCACCTGTAAATTCTACAGAATTATTACCAATAGGTGAAAATCCCATTGCTTGATCCGGTGTAGATCCATCAAGATCGTGATCTCCAACATTCCAAGTATTTGTTTCTGTTGCATCTATATCGGCTATTTGAATATAATATTTATCCCATTCTGTATTGTGTTCCGATAACCATTTTAAATCACATATTGTTGCTATTTGATATGGGTCTATCGATGTTCCACTTCCTGTTGGTGCATCAAAACCACAACATTCTTCGGTATGTGTATATCCTTGCCAAGCTAAATATGGATAAGCTCCGTTTTCACTTGCATTTAAACCCCACCAGTCATAAGATCCATTAGCAGTCTCACCAGCAAAATCCCAAGAAGCTTCTACACCATCAATGTAAGTACATAAATTTTTCATTTGTGCTGTCGTTTTACCTATTCCACCTGCACTTGTTGTTGCATTAGTTGTTTCTATATTCCAAAAGCATTGAGTTATTGTTCCGTTACCTGTTCTACAAAATCCGCCATAAGTTGCACCGCTTACAACATTACTAATAGTATAAGACCTGATAATAGATGCACTCTCGTTTTGTCCGGCAAATCCACCTACATAAGTATCTGTACTTGAAACATCACCTGTGCAATAACTATCATATATTGCTCCATTACTATTATTTGTTCCAACAAATCCTCCAACATACATTCCTGTTGCATTTACCGTACAAGTTGAATAGCAATTGCTGATAGAATATTTATTTTCTCCAACAAATCCTCCAACACGATGTTCGCAACTAACAGAACCCATGCTATATGAAGTTGATACCGCTGATTGATCATTCAATCCTACAAAACCTCCTGTAAAATCAGTTCCATAAGTAATACAATTTGTATATGAATAGCTAATGCCTGAATTATTCATATTTTGGCCTACAAGACCTCCAACATAATCGTCACCAGTTACACTGCCTGTTACATAAGAGTTGTTAATATTAGAATTATTGTTATGATAGCCAACAAGCCCGCCAACAATATCTAAACCTGTGATATCAATATTAGTTAAACCTAAGTTTTCAATTGTAGATGATGAGGTAAAAGCAAACATTCCCATTTCCCATTCGGCAGTTCTATTAATATACAAAGCATCAATAGTATGGTTTTGTCCATTGTAGGTTCCTGTAAAATTAATAGTGTAATTTCCTATTGGAGAAAAACCTGCACCTGCATCCCATGTGCTAGTAGATGAAGCGTCAATATCGGTTGTTTGAATAAAGTTTTTATTCCATTCGCTTGAATTTTGTGTAAGCCAATATAAATTATCTAATGTTGCTATTTGATAAGGATCTCCACTGGATCCATCACCTACTGCTGGTGCAGTAGCTGTTTGAGCTGTTATAGTAGCAGTTATAAAAACTGCTACTATAATCATAAATATCTTTTTCATTATTATTATTTTTTAGATTTATTTCATGTTTTTTATTTACAGTATTGTTCAATTAACGAAGCTGCATCTTCATCACCTAAGTCTTGAGCTTTTTGTAAAGCTATACAGCCTGCCTCAGAATTGTTTAATTGTATATTACATACACCTATAAAATAATAAGAAGCTGCATGTTCAGGATTTATTTTCAAAACTTCATCAAAATCTTTTAAGGCTGCTTCAAATTGTTTTAAATCTCCTTTTGTTGTTCCTCTAAAATAGTATGTATCATAACCTTCTACTCCTAATTCTATTGCTTTGTCAAAATCTGCAATAGCTTCATTTAGTTGGTTTAATTCTCGTTTTACACGACCACGTTCTCTAAAGCAATCTGCATAACTTGGGTCTAATTTTATTGCTTTGTTAAGGTCCATTAAAGATGCATCATAATTTTTCAACAAATGCCTTATTGTACCTCTATGAAAATAAGCATCACTACTATTTGGATTTAGTGCAATGGCTTCGCTAAAATCTTTTTCTGCCTCTTCAAATCTTCCATCATTACCTTTTGTATGTCCGGAAATAATTAATTCATTTGATTTAGCAACATCCTCCTCACTTACTTCAATCGGTTTTGTTACATAAGTAAATACCGCACCAAAAGCTTTTACCTTAAGCTCATCTTCAGTAACAGAGATTATTTCGTAATTAACCTCTTCTCCATTATCAACAACTAACATTGTTTTGCCTTCTTCTATCCATTTCCATGTTCCTGGTTTTCCGATATCTGTTTTAAAAACCCCATCACTCCCAAAGAACTGGTCGGCACTGCCATACTCCGATGGGTCATCCCACCATTTATCAAAGATTAATTCGGAATTAATTGCATTCTCTGCTGCTGCTTGTTCTGCAATTTCTGCTCTCATCTCTTGTAGTCTTTCTCCCGATTCATAATCGTCAGAATCTCCACATCCTGCAAATAATATTGCAGATAATAAACTAAGTGTTAAAAATTTGTTTTTCATTGTTTTAAATTTTAATTAATATATTTATAAATTTCATTTAACATTTCATTCTTGTTGCTATTATATTTTAAAGCAAATGTAAACATGATAGTTACCAGAGCATGTCATCCAAAAGGATGATTTTAAAAAAAAAATGTTGTTCTTATTTGCTTGTATGATAATATAAAGAAGTTAGCCCTGTTTGGACTAACTTCATATTTTAGTTTAATTTAATTAATTATTAGTTTCTTCACTTTTGTATAATTATTTGATTTAACAGTAATAAAATATATTCCATTTCTTAAATCAGAAACATCTATTTTAATATTATTATCATCAATTCTATTTATCTGTTTTACTATTTCCCCTAATTCATTATTTATTTTAATACTTTCTATGCTTCCATTTCCAATATTGATATTAATAAATTTTGTAGCTGGATTTGGAAAAATACTAAAACCATTATCTTCTATATCAGAAATACTAGTTGAAGTATAGGTAAAACCTTCAGACATTGTGGCACAACCATTCTCTGTTACCTCAACAAAATACTCACCATCTGATTGTGGTGTTAAAAACTGATCTGTTTCTCCCGGTAACATAACGCTTGTAAAATACCATTGGTTTCCTTCTGTTGAACTACTAAACAGTTGGTTACCATAAGAAGAAATTGTTGGTTGTTCTGGATAAGCATAAACAATAACGCTTATTGTATCAGTATTTGAACATAAACTATCACTAACCGAAACGGTATAAACTGTGGTTGTTGTAGGTGTAAACTCAACATTATCTGTTACACCATTATCCCAAATGTAATTAGTATTATTTGTTCCATAAAGAGTTACAGGTTCCCCCTCGCATAAAGCTGTATTACTTGCATTTGCTTGTACTTCTGGCAAAACTATAACTTCAATTGTAATTGTATCGGTATTAGTGCAATTTCCGTTTGTAGCTGTTACAGTATAAAGCTGTGTACTTGAAGGTACAAAAGCAACAGCATCTGACACTCCATTATCCCATGTATATATATTTCCGGTAGTTCCAGAGCCAAATAAACTTATTGAATCTCCTGTACAAGTATATCCATCTGCCGGACCATTAGCTGTAACTGTTGGTAACGAAATTGTTGTTATGTTATGAGGTATTAAACTATCGCAACCAACACTATTAACAAGTATTTCAGTAAATGATGTATTATAATAAGATCCGTTTATAAGAACGCTATCACCATCACAAACATTATGATTTTGAGTTGGCCCGTAACAAGAACATAAATCTATAAAATATGCTGAACCATTATTAGTACCAGGGCTACCTACCATTAAATATCTACCATTCATACTTACACTGGTACCATAGTAATCATTATCATCAACTATTGAAGGTATTATGTTAGATCTTTGCCAAGATGTTCCATCATATTCTAATAATTGAACACGTCCTATATTCCAACCCGGTGAAATATCACCTACGTATATTTTACCATCATTTATTGCTACACTACAACCGTATCCATTTAAATTATCAGGCACTTGGTCGGTTTCCATTGTTTCTGATAAAACCCATAGCCCACCAACTAAATTATAAATAAAAATTCTTCCTGCATTATTTACACCGTATGTATAATTATAATCTTCTTCAGCTGTTATCACCATTAAATCATTTTCTATAACAATATCTCCTCCAAATTGAGAATTTGTATCGAGTGTTGATACATTAATTTTTTGAATAGAATCTATAACTCCACTATTGTAATTATAAATAATAACTGCACTATTATTAGGTGCATATGTAGAGTCGTTATCTTCTTTTATGGCTATTGTGTTTCCTTTTACATATAAATTTTCTCCCCAACTTGGTAATGTATTTTCTTCAACCCACTCTGTGCCGTTATATTTATATTGATGAATATTTATGATACTATGAACCAGCATAATATCTCCGTCAACCGAGATGAATTTACCAAATACATCATCTTCATTATAAATAGTTTGCTCTATTTCCCAACTTGTTCCATTATAAGAATATACATAAACATTACCATCGTTTACAGCTCCTTTACCAACAAATATTTTTCCATTTTCAATAGCAACTCCACTTCCGGTTCCTGGTGATGTAGATCCCCAACCAAAGTAAGAACTACCTGATATAGTTTGTTCAACACTCCATGTACCACCATTATTTCTATAAATATATATTTTGCCAGATGTACCTGATTTAACTGCTACAATAGCTAAATCATCTTCAATAACCACATCTGATCCAAAGCTAAAGCTATTAATGTATGGGTTGCCATTTACTTTTTGATACACTAATTGTCCTATTCCTTGACTTGCAAACATTAGGCTTGCAATAATAAAAATTGTAATTTTCTTCATTTTAAAATCTTTTTAATTAATACATTTATAAGTTGTTTCTAAAAACTCTATTCTATCTAAAGAATCCTCAATACTATTCCAATATTTATCTTGCAACTCGAAGCATTTCATTATTTCATCTTCATCGCCATTATTTTTCTCAAAACAATCGCAAATTTCTGTTTCAAGCTTATTAATGTCTTGATGATTTGAAGATTTAATCTCTACTTTATTGCAAGAAAGAAAAAATAGGATAACTAATATTGAGGATATCTTTTTCATTTATCTTAGTTCATCTACTTTTTTATTTCCTGCATTTATTGCATCTAATAAACTATTAGTGCTATTAACATCTTTTCTTGGTGCTTTTGCAGCAACGTTTGATGAAGTTTCAACATTTACTTGAACAGGTTCCCCAATTCTGATATAATCTCCATAAATAGGTGTTTTCTTTAACACTCCATTATCCCATTTTTCATCATAACTAGTAATGTTTTGTACATACAATACTGCCTCCATCACATAGGAGTCTTTATTTTTATTACCTTCTTTCGAAAATAAATATGCTCCATTAAGAGTTTCGTATGGTGCAAATTCATCAATATAAAAGTCATTACCTTTATCTCCATCAGAATTTACAACTATTAAAGTAATATATTTCATACCCGCTACTTTCGTAGAGTTTTTAGTACTTGCCATAAAGTCTTCCCCTGTCATTTTAAAAAATCCACCAGCTTTATGATCTACTCCTAAACTAACAGTAACCATATCATATTTCGATAAATCCGGTAGATGAGTTATGATTAAGAAAAATACATCCGTTTGATCTGCATTTACTGTTTTTGGGTTATCAATATTTTCTCCTGTTTTTGGTGCTATCTCGAAAAATAGTGTTGCATCTTGTGCTTTAATCGTGTTTATACTAAAAAATAAAACTGCGATTAATAATAATTTAAAGTTTGTAATTTTCATGATTTAAAAAATTTAGTTTGTAAAATAATTTCGATACAAATGTAGATGCAACAGGCACTTGGTTTTGTCATCCAAAAGGATGATTTTATATATTAATGCTAAAATATTTGGGGTTTCTAGACTTATTATAAGATTTATTTTATTCTGTTCTTTAGTATGAAAACATAATAATTCGTATTTTTATATTTTTAATATACTTATAAATAAATGAGATTATTTTCTACATTTTTATTACTGCTTTTTGTAATTCTTGTAAAAGCCAATAATATTGATAGCTTAAAGCAAGAATTATCAACATCTAAGGGTAAAGAAAAAGTAGAATTATTAAAGGAATTATATAATAAGGTAAAATATATCGACTTAGATTTATCAATAGAATATGCAAAGCAATCTATCGAGTTAACAAAACAATTAAAAGACACATTCAACTTAGGTGTTGCTTACAGAGCCCTTGGTAGTAGCTATTCTTATAAAGGATATACAGAATTGGCAATGTTAAACAACCAATCTTCTTTAAAAGAATTTGAAAAACTAAATGATGAGCTTGAAATAGCTAAAACCAAAAATAATATTGCAAATATTTATAGTAAAATAGGTGATACAAAACAGGCATTAATAAACTATAATGAGAGTTTTAATACTATTTTAAAATTAAATAAGGAAGAGTATTATAGCATGTTTTATTTAAATATAAGTGCACTGTATTCTAAAATAGGCAAGGTTGATACTGCCTTGTATTTACTCGAAAAAGTTAAAAAATTATACAAAGACGATAATAAAATAAACATTACTGTGCCTGCCAAATACAATTCGAGCATGGCAGATTGTTATGCCAAAATTAATGAACTAGATTCTTCCTTATATTACTATGATATAGCTATTAAACTAGCCGAAAAAAATAAAATTAATTACTTTTTAGAAACAGCATATCATGGTTATGCTAGTGTTCTACTAAAACTAAAAAAATATAGTTTAGCAAGTAATTATTTTTTAAAAAGCTTAGAATTATCCTTGAAATCGGGTAATTTAGCTAATCAATCTAATGCATATAAAGGTTTATATTCTCTTAATATTGAGACAAACAAGTATAAAGATGCCACAATATACATGAGTAAATATATAAGTATAAAAGACTCGCTTTATGAAAAACGTACAAGTACAAGAATTGAAGAATTAAGACTTTTATATGATATTGATTCTAAAAATAAAGAAATAACTTTAATTGAAAAAAACAGTAAAATAGCATTACTTAAAAGCAAAAATGCTAATTCAAAAACAAAACAAGTTTTATATTTAATTATCATTGTTATAACTGTACTAGTAAGTATTTCAATAATATTCATTATTCAGACCAGACGTAAATTGCTAAACTCTAAGCTTGAAAAAAACAAACTAAAAAATAGCTATTTACAAAAAGAAGTAAAATATAAAACTACTCAATTAACCGATTTTGCTCTTTATATTATTAAGCGAAATGATTTTTTAAGAGATGTAAATACACAGTTAAAAAAGATTAAGAAAAACGCAAATAGCGAAATATTACCAGATATTAGAAATGTTGAAGACCTAATAAAATATTCTATAAATATTTCGAAAGATAGAAAAGAGTTTAATTCACAGGTTGAGTTAGTTAACCAGGAATTCTATGAAAAAATAGAGCAAAAATACCCTGAACTAACTAAAAATGAGAAAAATATAGCAATATTATTAAAACTAAATTTAAGCTCAAAAGAGATAGCATCTATACTAAATGTTTCTTCAAAAAGTATAGATAATTACAGATATAATATCAGAAAAAAACTAAATCTAACACCCAAAGAAGATTTAAACACTATTCTTAATAATATATAGAATAGATATTCATTTTATACATAAGTGATATGTAAAAATTATATATCATTGATATACAGTATCTATATATATAGACTAATGAGATAATAGTACGTGCAAATTGCATATTATGGAGATTGAATTGAGATAGTTATTAGTTAATTATTTGCATTTGATACATATTTTTGTCAAAAAAAGTATTTCACATTAATTAATTAAATTTTATACTATGAAACAAATTTTTACAATATTCTTATTATCTATTAGTTTACTAAATTTTGCACAATATAACCCTGCGTTATCAATAGGAGGAAATGCAGAAAGAAATGGTCTGAGTGAATTTTTAGGTCCTTTAGATAACCCACAAACATATTGGGATGGTGGCGAATACGCTGCTTACGCACAATACCCAATTATTGAAGGAGACAAATTAGTTGTTGGACGAAGAACACAAGCTAATTCTCAAATTGCAAATATCGTTTGTTATAACGTATATACAGGTGCAGAATTATGGAACATACAATTACCTGTTTCGGCAACATCTGATACTTATGGAAATGTTTCGGCAATACATAATGGAGTTGTTTATGCAACAAAAGCAAGAGGTGTAACAAAACCCGCAAATTTAATCGCCCTAGATATAAATAATGGAAATGTTTTGTGGGAATCAGCCTCAACTATAACACAAGATTTTAATGAAACAGTTAATTTTAACAGTAATGGAGATATTATTGCAATAAAAAACCAACATTCATATATATGTATTGATAAGAATGACGGAAGCACTTTATGGATAATTGAAAAAGAACTAGCATCGGGAGGGTATTGTAGCACAATGGCAGTAAACGGAGATATTGGATATTGCTATAATAGAGCTCCTGGATATGCAACTATAATAACTGCTTTTGATTTAACAACAGGAGATAGCTTACGTTCTTCGGGAACACTAATGACCGGCGATTCATATACACAACAAAACATGGCTTTAACACTTAGCCCTGCTGGTAATATATATGTACATACTTCTGAAGGAAAATTATTTTCATTAACCGACAATGGCAGTAGCATATCAATAGATTGGTTTACTCCTGTATCTATATTTATTATAGGAGGCAATTTTGGTGTAGGTCCAGATTTATCAATATATTCAGTTACACAATCGGGTAAACTATGTAGAATAAACCATTTAAATGG
>Ga0256827_10001549_pt1 | contig 14732 bp, 13 predicted proteins | sample CV84metaG_FD_185977 | JGI IMG/M metagenome (GOLD analysis project Ga0256827, IMG submission 185977) | Hydrothermal vent microbial communities from East Pacific Rise, Pacific Ocean - CV84 | ecosystem: Environmental > Aquatic > Marine > Hydrothermal vents | place: Pacific Ocean: East Pacific Rise... | reverse complement strand
AATCAAGATATAAGTGATTGGAATACGAGTAGTGTTACCAACATGAGTTTTATGTTCTATAAAGCAAGTAGTTTTGATCAACCTATAGGAGATTGGAATATCTCTTTAGTGAACAATATAAAATATATGTTCCGTGAAGCAACTAATTTTAACCAAGATATTAGTCAATGGGATATCTCATCTTTGACAGATATGGATGGACTCTTTTATGATGCAAGTAGTTTTAATCAAGATATTAGCCAATGGGATGTATCTCATATAACCAATATGAACTCTATGTTTTATGGTACCAGCTCCTTTAATCAACCTTTAGAGGTTTGGGATGTCTCTGCTGTGACAAGTATGAGAACTATGTTTTATAAGTCTCATTTTAATCAACCACTAAACGATTGGAATATTTCCAATGTAACCAACTTAAGTTCAATGTTCTGTTATGCCAGTGATTTTAATCAACCTTTAGATAAATGGGACGTATCGAATGTTACTGATATGTCTACACTCTTTTTCTTTACAGCGTTTAATCAACCTATTGGAAATTGGAATATGTCAAAAGTAACGAACATTGATAATATGTTTGGATTTACACCATTTGATCAAGATATAGGTTTATGGGATGTATCTAAAGTGACACGTATGGGTGGCGTTTTTGGACATACACCGTTTAATCAGGATATTAGTAGATGGGATGTTTCCAGTGCTGAATATATGGGAAGTCTGTTTAGAAGTACACCATTTAATCAAGATATTAGCGATTGGAATCTATCTAGTGCTACTTATATTGGAGAGATGTTCTATGAGGCAACAGAGTTTAACCAAGACATTGGAGATTGGAATGTTTCTAATGTAACAAGTCTTTATGGTCTTTTCAGAGGGGCAACCTCATTTAATCAAGATATTAGTAGATGGGATGTTTCAAATGTTGAAATGATGTGGGGTACATTTTGGGAAGCAAGTGCTTTCTCTAACCAAGACCTCTCTTCATGGGATGTCTCAAGCGTAACTGACCATAGCTATTTCTCGTATCGTTGGGGAGAGAATAATATTGAACCAGCTTGGTAAAGTTTATGATTAGAAAAAAAATAATAGTGAGAGCCTTTTGGCTCTTACTACTCTTACTCCTTGTTGCGTGTAACAGTTCAACCTCAAATCAGGCTAAAGTGTTAAAACTACAACCTCCAAAAGATAATAAAATTTACTTTGGGGCTTTTCCCGACTTTGGAGGAACAGAAGATATTGTAACTACCAAACGGTTAGATGATTTTGAGAAATTGATTGAAAAAAAGCCACTCTGGGCATATTTTTCGCAGAGTTGGTATAATGGAATGGCTTATCCTAAAAAATCTATAGAGGTTATTCATAAAAAAGGGATTACTCCTTTTGTTCGTCTGATGCCACGAAGCAGTGAAACTCAGTTTATTCAAGAGCCAAAGTTTACGATGCAACATATAATTGATGGAGAGTTTGATAAAGAGCTTCATCAATGGGCAAAGGATGCCAAGAGTGATAATATTCCACTTTTAATAGATTTTGCTGTGGAAGCCAATGGCGATTGGTTTAGTTGGAGTGGTATTTTTAATGGTAAAGATACTAAGGATGGGTATGGAGATAAAAATTACTATGATGGAGCAGAGCGATATCGTGATGCTTATCGACATATTATAGATATTTTTAGAGAAGAGAAAATAAATCATGTAACATGGTTTTTTCATGCGGATATCTACTCTAACCCCAATAGAGAGTGGAATAGAGCAAAATATTACTACCCTGGAGATGATTATATTGATTGGATTGGGATTAGCCTTTATGGCCCACAAAATCCAAATGAGAACTATTGGGAGACCATGAGTGAAATCTTAAAGGAGAGAGCTACCACTATTACGGAAATTTCAACTAAAAAGCCTATAGCTCTTTTGGAATTTGGAGTAACTGATAACCATCCATTGGGAAGTAAATCTGAGTGGTTAGATGATGCATTCGAGACCATTTTAAGTGGAAAATATATAGACTTTAAAGCGATATCTTATTGGCATGAAACATGGGAAGAGGAGGATGGAACGTTTGCTTCAATTCGTCTTGACTCCTCCGAGAGAAGTTTGGAAACATTTAAAAGTTATACTAAAAATCCTAGATTTGTAACCGAGGGAAGCTTTGAATAAGATGTAGCCTTGTTGGCTACATCTTTAATTGGGTTAAACGTTAAATCTAAAGTGCATTACATCGCCATCTTGAACGATATACTCTTTTCCTTCAAGACGGTTTTTACCAGCCTCTTTAGCACCACTCTCTCCACCAAACTCAATAAAATCTTCATATGCAATAACTTCGGCTCGGATAAATCCTTTTTCAAAATCGTTATGAATGACAGCGGCTGCTTTTGGTGCGGTTGTTCCTTGGCGAATTGTCCATGCTCTAACCTCTTTTACACCTGCTGTAAAGTAGCTTTGGAGACCAAGTTTGTCGAATCCTTTATGAATAATTTGGTCAAGACCACTCTCTTTGATTCCGAGGTCAGTTAGCATCTCTTCTCGCTCTTCATCATCAAAGTCAACCATCTCCTCTTCCATCTTAGCACACAGTTTTATCACTTCTGAGTTACGCTCTTGTGCATAGGCTTTTAGCTGTTGTACAAACTCATTGTCCTCTTCTAGACCATCTTCATCAACATTTGCACCATACATAATCTCTTTAGATGTTAAGAGGCGTAAATCTTTGTTCATATCACGAAATTCATCGGTATCGATATCGTCAAAGGTAGAGACAGGGGCTCCCTCTGCAATATGCTCTAGTAGCTTTTCAACTACTACAAGTTGTGCTTTTGCATCTTTGTCATTACCTCGTGCTTTTTTTGATAAGGTTGTAATACGCTTCTCAACAGCATCTAAATCTGCAAAAAGAAGCTCTTGTTCAATAATCTCTACATCTCGAATAGGGTCAATACTTCCCTCAACATGTACTACATTTTCATCTTCGAAACATCTTACAATATGCAGAATGACTTCTGTTTCACGAATATTTGATAGAAATTTATTTCCTAGACCCTCTCCCTTGCTGGCACCTTTGACAAGACCTGCAATATCAACAAAGTCTAGTGTTGAGTATTGGATTTTCTCTGGATTTACAATCTTTGCTAGCTCTTCAAGTCTGCTGTCTGGTACAGGTACAACTGCTTTGTTTGGTTCAATGGTACAGAAAGGGTAGTTTGCACTCTCTGCGTTTTGTGCTTTGGTAAGGGCGTTAAATGTAGTTGATTTTCCAACGTTTGGTAATCCTACAAGTCCGATGCTTAATCCCATGGTATTCCTTGTGTAAAATAATTATAGGATTTTAGCTAAATATTGGTTATAGCCTCTTTTTTTGGATTTTGATTAGATGTTGTATAAATTTTAAGAAGGAGTAGCTGAGTTGAAAGAGCAAGATGCCTACAAAGTCAGCAATAATATCATTAATATCTGCATCTCGACTGGGAATAAAAAATTGTACAACCTCTATTAGAATACCAAAAAACAGAAGGGCAACCATATTCCTAAGTCGCCTCTCTATACTTGATGATGAGCGGTTGAGTAGTAGAGATAGGGTAAAAAATGCACTTATATGTTTTATTTTATCAGCATAGTTACTATTTAAAGTAATATGATCATTGCTAACCATTGCTAAAATAAAAACGATAAATGCAGTACTAAAAAAGAGAATTTTGAAGTATTTTTTACTTAAAAGGGTATTTTTTATAGGCATTTTGTTTCTTTCAATTACAAAGAAGTTATAGTTAAGACTTTAACTTCTTTTTTAATTAGGAAAAGATTAATCTTTTGCAAGTTTCTCAAGTAGTCTCAGTGTCATTCTCACACCTGCACCACTTGCACCATGAGGATTCTCTCCCCAAACATGTTCCACAAAGGCAGGTCCTGCAATATCAATATGTGCCCATTTGTCTTTATGGTCATCATCTATAAACTCTTCTAAGAATTGACCTGCTGTAATGGCTCCACCGTAACGACTGCTTGATATATTACAGATATCAGCAATTTCACTAGAGATAGATTTTTTCAGATAACGATTAAAGTCAAGTTTGGTTGCAAATTCTCCTGCACTTTTTGCTCCACTAATAATCAAATCTTTAGGTAGGTCACTATTCCCTACGACACTAGAGGTATAGTGACCTACTGCAACTACAGAAGCACCTGTTAGGGTAGCATAGTCAAATATATAGTCTGCTTTTACCTCTTGTTGTGCATAACAAAGCACATCAGCTAGTACCAAACGTCCCTCTGCATCAGTATTTCTTATCTCAATAGTTTTTCCATTTTTAGCGACAAGCACATCATCAGGTTTATAGGCATCGCCTCCTATCATATTTTCAACAGCACCTATAAATCCATGCACCTCTACATTTAAATTCATCTCTTCGATGGCTTTCATTATTCCTAAAACAGCACAACCTCCACTTTTATCTAATTTCATAGTAACCATTGAAGTTGAAGGTTTAAGGCTCAATCCACCCGAATCATAAGTCAATCCTTTTCCCACTAAACTAATAACTGCTTTAGGATTTTTAGGTTTGTGGCTTAAGTGAATGACTCTAGGTTTATGTCGGCTAGAACGAGCAACAGCTAAGAGCGTTTCCATCTTTTCTGCTCTTAACTCTTTTGGTTTTAAAATTTTACACTCTAAAGAGGAGTTTTTTGCTAAACTTTTAGCTATATCTGCCATAACAGCAGGATAGCAATCTTCAGGAGTTGTGTTGACAATATCTCTTGTAAAGTTTGTTGCTTCAGCTGTTATTTGACCTTTTTCCAAAGCTATAGCACATTTTTCAATATCGAGTTTATATCCATGGTACTCTTCTAAAGAGATGGTAATATCTTTGATAGGTTGTATTCGCTTGTTGCTTTTATACTTATTGAAACTATAGGCTCCCAATATAAATCCTTCGACCATAGCTCTGAGGAGTGCTGTGCACTTTTCATTGTTCATATATGAGGCAATTTTTAGACTTTTGTATGTGGTTGAAGTTAATGATCTTATTGCTGTAGCAACAGCAGTTCTAATATTGGCACTACTTAAAGAGTCTATGCCTACATAGAGTCTATTTTTTTCGACGAAGAGAGAGACTTCATCTTCTCCTGCAGAGAAGCCTGCTTTTGTTAGGAGTTTTTGATCTTTTATGAATGTGTGTTTAAAATCTTTATCTATAACAAGAATAAGTTCAATGTCAGCTTCTATCTCTGTGGTAGGGTTGATGGTTAATTCAAAGTTCATTTTTAATTTTCTTCTATTAAATTTTATTGAATTATACCTCTATCCTACTACAAACTTTCTTGTTTGGTTTTATCTTTATTAATTAGTTAAGAAGAAAATTTTCTTAACGCTCTCATCTTCTAGCTCTTGAAGTTTCTCAAAAAAAGATTTATTTGTTTTTTGAACTACAGCTGTTGCTAAAAATATATGAACATATTTCAATAGAATAGTTGTTTCAGGGTATTGACCAATTGGGGGAGTATCTATTAAAATGTAATCATATTTTTTTGAGAGTTCCTCTAAAAGAAATTTATTTTTTGCATTAAACAACAATTCGGAGCCATTAGGAAGAAGAGGTCCTGTTGGTAATAGATCAATGATTTTACCCTCTTTTTGGATATGACTTATATATTTTGTTATATCTATCTCATCAAAAAAATGTTTACTTGTCAGGAGTGTACTTAGCCCCATATCAGGAGTTTGACTGAACTGCTTGCTAAGTTGAGAATGATAAAAATCAAAATCAATAATAAGTACTCTTTTTGATATATTTGTTAATGCCCAAGCAAGCTTGATAGTAGTGAAACTTTTATTTTCTCCATAATCATTAGAAGAAATAAGTACAATTTTAGATTTATTAGAACCTCTTATTATTTCTAATTTAGTAATAAGTGTCCAAAAATTATCTGCATTGATCGTTTTATTATTATATATTAAAGAGTAATCCTTTAATTTAATATCTTTTTCATCATAAATGGTTTTATCTCTGCTTACTCTAAAGGATGTATATATTATTGATAAAATAATTCCTAAAATAAGTCCAGAAAGATAGATGAATTTTCTTTTAGGTTTAATAGGTGATTTTGAGTATGAGGCACTGTTGATAATATGAATATTGGACATAGTCGATGCTTTTGAAATAATAGCTTCACTTTTTTTCTGGAGGAGTCTTTTGTGATTATTTTCATTTAGTTTAAAAGCTCGTTTAAACTCTTCAAGTTTCATACTTGATTCAGGGAGTTTATCCATTGTTACTCTATCTTTTTTTAAAGATTTTTGAAGTGAATCATACTTCTTTTTTATGGAGTTTATAAGTAGTGTTATAATTTTTGTAATTTTTCCTTTGAGCTCTTTTATTTCAATCAAATAGTTGTCAATGTTATTTTTTAAATAAAATTTTAACTCCTCTTCTAGTGAGTGAATATTCTCTTGTGTCCTTCTAACTTCTGGATACTCTGAGGTATACTCTATTTTTAGCTCTTGTAATCTTTTTTTAGCAGTATTTAATTTGGTTAAAACATCTGTATAACTTAAATCTCTTACTAAAGGACTATTGATATCATTCTGTTGTTGATATAGAAGGGTTAGCTCATCCGATTTTCCGCGAAGTTGCTCCATAAGTTGCCGTAAATCAGCTACTTGTAAATCATTGTTTTCAAGTAAAGATATAGAATATATTCCTTTACTCATACGCTCTTTTGTCTTTTCTAAAGCGTTTAATTTTAGAGAAATGTTTGCAATCTCACGATTTTTCTCTATAATATTAAAAAAGAATCTATCTTCTGACCCCAATATAAGAAGTTCACTATGATTAGATTGGTAATTGCCTAGTTTGTCTCTTATCTCTTTGAGCCTACTTTCAATTTCTGCAATTGTCTTATCAAAAAATTTAATATTATTGACATCTTTGAGTTGTCTATTTCTTAGATTATACTCTTCATAAGAGATAATAAGTTGTGTTGCAATATCTTTGGCTCTTTCTGGTATAGGGTCTTCATAGCTTATACGTAGAAGTCTATCTATCTCTTTTTCTATAGATAGATTTTGAAGAACAGTAGAGATGAGATTTTCTCTATTTGTTTCAATTTTTATAATGTATTTTTTTCCAAAAAGAGAATGCTCTTTCTCTCTCTTATTAATGGTTAATTCGTAACTTTTATTTTTTATTTTCTCTCCATATCTATAGCTATGGTTAAGGTTCTTCTTTTCATTTAAATTATCATTGAATTTAAAGTGTTTATTATCAATCTCTTCAATAATAAATTTAAAAGAGTTTATTTGAGCTTTTGGAGATTTTTTAAATTTTAAATTAAATGGAATCTTTCCATTATATAGCTCTCTATCTCTCCATCTCCCCTCTATATAGAAGCGTTGAGATAAGTCAACTTTTTTTAAGACATCTAAAATAACGGTATGAGATTGTAGAATAGAGATATCATAATTGAGTTGGCTTTCCATATCTATGTTGACAACATTACTATTAGGAAATAAAGAGGTAATTCTTGACTCTTTATCATTATCTACACTAATTAAAATATTACTAGAGTATATAGGTGTAAGATGTTTCATATAAAGATAGGTCATCCCCATAATCGAGATAATAATCATTAGAACTTGCCATTTATATCTTAGAAAATTATTAAGAAGTGTTAGAATATTGATACTCTCCTCTTTGTACATTTAAATCCCTCTTTTGATTTTTATGTAATTATATCTTTTTTTGTTTAAAATAGTTATTTAATAGTAATAAATAGTTTTTATTATAAAAAAACATTATATTTTATATTTAAGTTTTTAGGGCTATAATATGAACTTATAGTAAGGAGAGGGTAAGATGCAAGAAAATACAATTTATACTTATAGTTTGACGAATCAATTAGTGAAGGCAGAGAGTTATCTTAAAAATGGTGGGGATGTTGATGTTGTAGGAGAGTATGACTCTTCTGCACTACATTATGCTTGTCGAGAGGGTAATATCGAGATGATTGAACTGCTTCTCCGTTATAATGCAGATGTTAATAAGAAAAATAAATATTCGACAATTTATCCTCTTTTTGATATTTTAAGCTCAACAAAGATAAAGAATCCATTACCGTTTATCCAACTGTTACTAGAGAACGGTGCTGATATAACGACGATTGATTCATTTGGAAATAGTATACTTCATTATGCTGTTGAACAAGAGAATATGGATTTAGTGAAACTCTCTATTCAATCGGGGTGTGATATTAACTCTACAGAGAGACATGATAAAGATACACCTCTGCACTATGCTTGTTTTCAGAAAAATAGAGAAATTATACATTATTTAGTAGAACAGGGTGCAGATAGAAAGAGATTAAATATTTATAGTAAAATGCCAGAAAACTATCTATAAATAGATAATTTTCTAACTTTTTTTAGTAACTATATATCACAATCGTTGACGTTGATAGTGACTTCATCTAGTAATTTTGTTAAATCTTTATCTGTGGTACCATTAGGAATTACACCTTGATATAGACGAATAAGATTATTTGAGTCGCCTTCTTCTGGAACATAGTATATTGTTGGACCATAAGCATAAATATCATCATTTACTGTCCATGTATAGATACGATTTGTAGGGTCTCCCATAGCATTTAATTCAATATATGGTGTTGTATCACAAATTTGAATAGGGTCATTTGCTGGGCTAATAGATACCTCCGCTGTTGCAAGAGTTGTTGAAAATAGTATTAGTGTTAGTATTGATACTAAGTTAGATTTTGGCATAATTTTTCCTTATTTTATTAATTGAAGTACCTTGTTGTACTTCAATTGAAAGTATAGCACTTTATGCCTGAATAGATTTCATTGTTTTTTATTTAAAATTGTTTAAAAAACTCTCTTTTAGGTTCTTTTTTTGGGTTCGCAATATTTATAATTTTATCTGTAATCTCATTATAAGTATGATTCTTTAAGACAAAATTTTTCCCTCGATTTCCCATATCTATTCGCTCTTGTTCTGTAGAGTTATAGAGTTTTATTATAGCCTCTTTTAATGCATTGCTATTATGTTCTTTTATGCTAATTCCACATCCTGATTCAGAGATTAAATCTCCATTTCCATTGAAAAGATGAACAATTGGTTTTGCAGAATACATATAATCAAAAATTTTATTAGCAGAGATGCCATATTTATAAAGCTCTTTATCTTTCCATCCAATATAGCAGACATCAAATAGAGCCAACATGCTTTGAACTTCTCTCTTTGGAATAGGGTCTATAATAGTTATATTTTGTAGTTTTGAATCTCTAACACGTCTCTTTAGTCGCTCTTTTGCTGAACCTTTTCCTACCAATACAAAATGAATATCTGATTTCTCTTGACATTGAGATGCTGTATCTATAAGTATATCAAGTTCATCGTCTTCTCCCATCGCTCCTGTGTATCCTATAATAAACTTATTTTTGGGAACTTGAGCCTCTGCAGTAGAGTTAAGAGGAAGGGGATTTTGTAACTCTTCCAAAAATATTCCATTGGGTAGATAGCTAAAATTAAAATTGTAGATACCTTGTTCTTTTATATATTTATCGGTATAAGGAAGAACCGATATGATATGGTCGGCATGTCTAAATCCAAAGTTAACAGATTTTTGCATAATATAGATAAGAGGATTATATTTTGATGTGCCTGTTAAGTTCATAAGAGTTAATGGCCATATATCTCGAATTTCAAAAATAAGTTTTGCTTTATGCTTTTTTGCTAAATAGTATGCAGGTAAAATTAACATAGGTGCAGACCCTGAACAGATAATGGTAGAGGGCTTATCAATAGTAGATGGAATAGTTAAAAGCTTAAAGCAAAATTGAAACCATTTAAAGATACGTTTTTTATCACGCGAGTCTCTATATTTCATAACTTTTAGCCAAAGATAATCTATCATATCTACTTTTTCGTGAAGATGAGGCTTATCTTCTATTGGGGGATGATTATTCATAAAGTGAGAGTAAGATGCAGAGATAATAACAGGTTTAATAGCTCTTTTTTGCAACTCTTTCGCTATGTAGTAGTGTCGATAGGTCATCCCGTGAAAAGGACTTCCTGCATAATCATTGATAATCCATAGTGTCTCTTTTAACATATTTTATCCTTTGAATTAATTAAAAAATAAGATTGTAGCTCTTTAAGTCCTATATTAAAGATACTGTCAATAATAGAGAGTCCTGCTACATACTCTTTTGCATTGGGTTGAGCATAGGTAAGATGAGGTATCTTGTTATAGATTACATCTATATTTGCTTCTTTATACATGGTATGCTCTTGGTACTCATCTCCTCCTTCTCCTGAGATATAAATTTTGCCATCTACTTTGTGGACAAGGTCAATAAGTCGTTGAGTTGATGTACTTACAAGGTTGAATGTGGAGCTTTGAATAAATTTTGTATTAAAGTTTAATGCTTTGGATATGGCTTCAATGGTATGAATATTATAAGTTGCCAAATTATCTGCTTTAAAATTGATAAGCTCCCATACAAAATCTTTATGCTCTAAAAAATAGGGACTTTTGGCATAATTAGCCTGTAGAGTCCCTATCACTTTTTTTTTCCATTTTTCATTTAAGAATTGTGTATTGCTTATTTTTTGAACCCCACTCCCCCTTTTTATGGGTATTGTTATATAGTGGGGAATACCATGCATATTGATAGCAACTCTATTTGTATAGTTAGAACCAGTTTTAATAAATTGAACATCATCTAAAAATATAAATATATCAGATTGATAAATTTTAGAAAAATAGCCAATCCATGGTATAAAATTGGGCTGATGTATCCCAACAGTTACGCTATTATCCATCGAAGTACCTCAAAACTCTCTGCATAGGTTGTACCAATTTGAACCCCTCTAGTTTTTGCTAAAGAGTAGATAAAATCTTCACTCATATAGTTTCGACCCTCTTGTGATTTATACTCTTGGAGTGCATTACATTTACATTGAACATGTCGTTTCTCAAGTTTAACAAAAGATGTTGTATTAAAGGTTAGATTATTCCAAATAAGTTCATATCCTAATATAGTACACAATTTAAATGCACGAAGACCCTCTTGTGCAATGGTTGAGTGGTCTTGATGAATATCGTGTAGAGATGGCATCAATACTAAATCGGGAACAATCTCTTTTTTGTGTTTAATTAAATCTTCTAAAATCTCTTGTCGTGCATAGTTCAGTTTTCTTACTTTGTAGTGATAGATAATCACATTCTCTTTTTTAATACCCAGTTTTTTTGTTGCATTTAGTACTTCCGTTTTAAGTACATCCTTAGGGTGTCCCTCGGGTACAGACTCTTCTGCTGTAGAGAACGCAAAATAGTAAACATTTGCACCATTTTCAATTAATCTTGCAATGGTTCCTCCTGCTCCAAGTTCTCCATCATCTGTATGTGGTGCTAATACAAATACATTTTTAAATCTAGTTAACATTTTTTAATACTCCGCCTTTATAATTTGTCTATTTTTTGAATACTCTAGTTTTTCATAGAGCTTCAAGAGTTTTTTCTCTTGATTTTGCCAATTGTATACCTCTTTGACTCTCTCTATCTGTTCTGACTTATCTTTATATGTTTTTATAATTTCAGGAAATATTGAGTCAAATTCATCCTTACTAAAAACATCATTAATCGCATACCCTGTATCGTGTTCAACAACAAATCTCTTGAGTTCAAATAGACCTGAAACTAAAATAGGTAGACCTACCATATAGTACTCAAACATCTTATTTGGGAGCCCTAAATTCCAGCTCTTACAGAGATTCTCTTCAATACATATACCAATATCTGCAGAGGAGGTATACTCTAGAAGAACATCAGGAGATACTGCCTCATGATAGTAGATATGTTGGTGTTCTTTACTCATTTTTATAATGGTCTCTTTTAATGCTCCAAAGCCCATAACAACATAGCTTACATCTTTTTTATCTTGAATAAGATCAAAGAACTCTAAAATACCTCTGCGTGGTTGTAGTCCTCCTTGATATAAAAATATTGTATGCTCTTTAGGAATATTAAATTTTTCTCTAAAAATATTATGTTTTTCAACATGAACTTTAAAAGGAGTATTATATATAATAGTCGGTTTTTCGATATCATAAAGTTTTGCATACTCTTCTGCAATTGGTTCGCTTACAGTAATAACACTATCTACATATTTTAATAAGAACCCTTCTATGATTTTTAGAAATTTTTTACTAAAATTACTTTGATGGTGTCTTTCTGTCTCATACTCATGTGCATCATAAACAACTTTAATATTTTTGTTATGAAACCTTTTGATTATAAAACCAATTGGTAGTGTATCTAAATCATTGCAGTGCACAACATCAAACCTTTTACAGTGTTGAATGGTTAGTTTTATATAGCTGAAATAGGCTCTAAGTTTAGATATAATACCTTTTTTTTCTTCTCTATTAAGGTAACTAAATCTTCTAATTTTAAAATTTTTTGCACTTTCATACTCTAATAGATTTTTGTCTAGATGAGCTATTACCTCTACCTCATGACCTGCATTTGCCAAAGATATAGTCTCTTTTAAGACACGACTATCATTTTCAAAACTATTAAATACTAAGTTGGCTATTTTCATTGTAAATATCCTTAAAATGTGATTGTAGACCTTCAAATCCAATATTAAAAATAGCATCAATAATAGAGAGTCCTTTAATAAAACTCTCTGTACGATACTGTTTATATTCAAAGTCTTTAAAATTACTATAGATAAGCTTTACGCCATTACTTTCAAACAGAGATTGGTTTTGATAATTGTCTCCACCTCGTCCAGAGATATAGTGTGTTGAGTGAACAGCTTTTGCCAGCTTTATAATTCTATCTGTCGCATTCTCTATATCTGTTACTTTCATCTCTGATGATATTTTAATCTCCGTTGAGATATTTAATTTTTTAACAATTTCTTTGATAAAATGAATATTGTACTCAGCTTGAGTAGAACACTCATAGGTAACCAAATCAAAAATAAAATCTTTCTCTTGTTTATAAAAATCACATTTACAATAGGCTAACTCAATTCTTTTTTTATATTTACGTTTCCAGTCATTATCCACAGGTATAATTTCATTAATATTTTGTGTAATTCCTTTTGCTCTTTTTATTGGAACCGTAAGCTTAATAACCTTTCCTTGTTCATTAAGACTCACACTATTCGTATAAGAGGAACCACTTTTTATAAATTGAATATCATCCACTAATATAAAGATATTCGATTGAAATATTTTATAAAAGTATCCTATCCATGGCATCATATTGGGTTGATGCATGCCAACAACTGTTTTACTCATTTTTAATCCTTGATTTTTTTATACTCTCCTCCTCTTTTTGTATATATTCTATTGTTATAAATATTGCATAAAATCCCAACATCATACGAATATCAATGAGACTACTCGATTTTAAAAGGTTTAATAAAAAGTAGAAATATAGTGCCATGCACCATAAACACTCTATTGACCTAATATGTGAGTAGACACGGTAAAAGAGGAATAGAAATAGGAGTAGGGGGATATAGCCTAGTTCAAACCATACCTCTAGAAAAATATTATGGGGGTAGTCTAGATAATCCCTATGTTTTAACTCATAAGCATAACTTCCTACTCCATACCCCCAAAATGGGCTTTGATCTATTTTTTTGATAGAAAAAATAGCATTTGTTACACGATTATGTGCAGAGGCACCTCCGCCCTTTTCATTAACCAGCCCCATTAGTCGTTTAACGGTATGATCTACAAGTTTTAAAGAGGGATTATATTTTGTAATATCACTGTTTGAGACAATGAAAATAGTTGAACTTGTAATGGTTATCAAGAAGATAACAGGAAGCAATAGCCGATTAAATTTAAAGGTAAATAGTATTTGAAATATTTGTGTAAGAAAATAAAAGCCTAATATCAAAATAGTAAATATTAGGGGACCTCGTCCTCCTGCAGAGATAAGAAAAACAAATGCAATTATAAGCAGTAACCAACGAATAATTGGGTTTTGATTAGACTTAAAAAAATAGTAGAGTGCTAATATACCATTTAACCACGAAATAGTTAAATAGAGTGCGGTCATTTGTATGGCATTCTCTTCGCCCATGGTTAATATCATTGCTTCATCTCTATTGAGATAGCTTGTATAGAAATTTAAAAAGATAACAGTACATATAAAAATGAGACCTGTAATAGATATCGTAAATTTTTTTATATTAAAATCTTGAACAAGCAGTGGAAAATAAAAAGCTAATGCCATTGTCCCAAAATTAATGGTTTTAATAATAGAGGCATGGTTAGAGGAGCTATAGCTTAATGAGTAAATCATAAAAAGATAAAAAAGTGTTAATATAATGATTAGCTCAAATCTTTTTTTGGATATTTCTGTAATGGTTAGTCTCATTTGATTTATCATAATAATTGTTACCCCAATAGCACTCAATAGAGTTAAATCAGGTATACCTGTAATGCCGATAAGAGGTAAGAGCATCTTTATTGTTCCACTTAGAAGAAGAACAGCAAATGCAAACTCTTTTGAGATAATAATAGATGAAATCATACTAAACTTTTGTACTGTTGAAGGGTTCTTCTATAACTCGGGGTATAGGGTTTAATTGCATGATCATGGAAAGAAGCATTATGCCATAATAGAACAAACTCTCCATTGTACTTTTTAACAATATTTAGATAATAGTCAACCATTTTATCAAAATCTTCA
>Ga0256827_10001548_pt1 | contig 14734 bp, 7 predicted proteins | sample CV84metaG_FD_185977 | JGI IMG/M metagenome (GOLD analysis project Ga0256827, IMG submission 185977) | Hydrothermal vent microbial communities from East Pacific Rise, Pacific Ocean - CV84 | ecosystem: Environmental > Aquatic > Marine > Hydrothermal vents | place: Pacific Ocean: East Pacific Rise... | reverse complement strand
CACTTCTTGTTCTAAGGACTTAATACTCACTCCTGTAATCACCGAATGTGTTTTGCCCGAGAGTTTTTTCAACATCTCAAAAGCTTGCTGATGGTTCTTAGCTTTTCCCAATACTTGCCGGTCGATGGTAACAATGGTGTCGGCAGTAATGATAAGGCTTTGGGCATGTATTTTTTCCTTAGGAAAAGCTTGCATTTTTTGTTGGCTTAAAAACTCGGCCACCTTTTCTGCATCCATATCCTCAGGAAAGATTTCTTCGGCATCTATGCGTTCTACCTTAAATGTAAGATCTAACTGGCTCAGCAACTCACGTCTCCGGGGAGAACCCGAAGCCAAAATAATATCCTGAGTATTTAATTTGTTGATGTAATTGGCCATATTTAATAATTGATGTAAAAGATTTGTATGCTTAAAATGCCCGCTATCATAATGATTTTTGCTAAGGTACTTAAATCGCCAAAGTCCTCTTTGTTTTTGCTTTTATACAGGTTCATAATTAGGTAAACCAAGGGGATAAGAACAGCAATAAGGAGGTAAACACTGAGCTTCATCAGCTGAATGCTATAGCTGTAATAAGCGGCATAAATGGTGCTTATTATCATCACTACGGACAGGAGAAGAACCATAGTTTTAGATTTCCCAATGCCAAAAACAACAGGAAATGTTTGGGCATCGGTTGTTTTATCGCCTTCAATGTCCTCCATATCTTTAACGATTTCTCTGATAAAACTAATGAAAAAAGCAAAAAAACTGATGGCCAAAACCAATACATTGATAAAAGGAATGATACGGCGTCCTTCAATCATTACCGAAGGATTATTATGTAATGATACCAAATGATATAGCCAGACAATGGCAATGGTGAAAGCCGTAAACAGGCTAATCAGCAGATTGCCACTTAAAACCTGTTTTTTCAAATCGGTAGAATAATACCAAAGTCCAAAAGCAATAAACAAATGAATGAGGATGAGTTGCAGCATATTTAGTTGGATGCTTAAATATGATGCCGGTATTAAGGATAAGGCCAGAAACCATCGGCTTAATTTCATGCCGGTTTGCTCGCTGATCTCTTTTCCAATAATCCGTTTATTATCTTTATTGATGCTATCAATCTTTACGTCTTGTACATCGTTGAACACATAGCCTGCTGCTGCCATAAATACCGTGCTGATCATCAGCAGAAAAAACTGTAAATGAGATAATGGCGAGTCGATATGTACCAATGAAAACACATGAACTATCAACATATAGTGTAAAAGCACTTGTGTGAGTATGATCATCAATAAATTAGGCCACCTCATGAGTTTTAAAATTGCCATTGTTTTAGTCATTCCGAGAGTATTATTATAGATTATCGATTCTTATTCCAGTTCAGGCTTTTGTTGAGTGAGATGAAACAGCTCGTCTTACCAATAAAAGGCTTCAGCATCAAACCATTTGCCTTGTACCTTTAGGGTTTGTCGTAAGATGTCGCGTACAGCACCTTTGCCACCGGGTTTATGACTCACATAATCAACTATCTCAATGATTTCTTCTGCCGCATCCGAAGGGCAGGTGGCCACTCCAACGGTCTGTAAAAGCTGATAATCGGGAATATCGTCGCCCATATACAGTACATCCTCGTTTTGTAAGTCGTATTTTTTAAGGAAATCGTCGTAAACTTCTTTTTTATTACGAACTCCTAAGAACACATCTGTGATCTTGAGTGCTTCCATTCTTTTCTCCATGGTTTTGGATTTTCCACCTGAGATGATAGCCACTTTATAGCCTTTCTTAATTGCTAATTGTAAGGCATAGCCATCTTTTACATTGGCTGCCCGCATCATCTCTCCATCTGCCGAAGGATAGACGGTGCCGTCGGTGAGCACCCCATCGTAATCAAAGATAAAGCATTTAATTCCTTGAAGTTTTTCTTTATAATTGGACATATTATTTTGTTTTTCGGGACTGTGTTATTTGTTGACTTAATAGTTTATAGATCTCCTGGTATTCAGGGGTTTCGTTCAGGCTGTTTAAATGTTCCTCAATGGTTTTCTGGTCGTTGCGAAGTGCCGGGCCTGTTTGAGCATCATAAGGATGCAGCTCTTTTAATTTATCTGCCGTTTCGGCAATTAAAGGTTGTATCACTTCGAAAGGGATGTTTTCTTTAGCCAGTAAATCCGCTGCAATTAAAAATAATGAATTACTGAAATTATTGGCAAATACCGCAGCGATATGGATTTTCTTTCGTTGATATGAATTGATATGATATACTTTTTTTGTTATTAAAGTCGCCAGTTCTTCTAATAAGACCAAGTCGTCTTGATGATGGCTCTCTATCATCAAGGGGATGGTAGAAAAATCGACTTTCTTGTCTTTACTAAAGGTCTGAAGCGGATAAAAAATACCTGTTCTTTCAAACATATCTAAGGCATTCATATTGATGCTCCCTGAGGTATGCACTATCAAGGCATTAGTCTGAGGGATTTGTTTCAATACCTCTTTTAGAGCATTATCGGGTACCGACACAATAATCAGGTCGGTATCATGGGTTTTTATGGAGGCTAAATCACCCCATTCTGATTGGTATTTCTGTGCTAACAGATAGGCATTTTCTTTGTTCTGACTATAAATGCCTGCTATATGAATATGAGCATCAAATAAGGCCTCGGCTAAATGTGTGCCTACTTTCCCTGCGCCGATAAATACAATATTTTTAATAGATGCCATACAGCAAAAATACAGCTTTTTTCTAATCTTATCTCTCGAAAAATGACTTGTTGGCAGATAGCTGAAAAACTTTAAGCAGATGTTGTTTTTTGGGACAGTGTCAGATTGTTTCAAAATCCTAAGCTTCAATTAAAGAATATATTTATCTTTGAAAAACATAATCAACCAAACATGAACATGACACATAACAAAACTCTTTTAGGATTAATAGCTGTCTTATTTGGCGTATTTGCCTGGCATAGCTATACTTCGGACCATCAACAAACAGTTAAAAACCAAATCCCTTCGCAGTGGTTTTACCAACAAAGGGCTTATCCTTTTGATAAAGTGAACAGGGAAGCCTATCAACTGGCTCAAAAACAAGCCTCAATATTACAGCAGAATCCGGCCAAAGGTCTTGAATGGACTTTCGCGGGACCTACCAATATTGGTGGCCGACTCACCGATGTGGAAATAAATCCACAAAACACCTCTGTTATTTATTTGGGAGCAGCCAGTGGTGGCGTTTTTAAATCTACCAATAACGGGACTTCTTATTCACCCATTTTCGATGAATCCGAGAGCTTTTCTATTGGCGATATTGCTCTGGCACCTACCAACCCCGATATTGTATATGTGGGAACGGGAGAGGCCAATCCCGGTGGAGGCTCTATGGCTTACGACGGGAATGGCATTTATAAAAGTGAAAATGCCGGAGGCTCATGGACGCATTTAGGTCTGGAGGAAATAGGATCGGTAGGAAGAATTGTTGTATCGCCCGAAAACTCCGATATTGCTTATGTAGCGGCTATGGGTTATTTATTTGAGAATAACCAGGAAAGAGGCGTGTATAAAACACTGGATGGTGGCGAAAACTGGGATAAGGTTTTATACCTGAATGATTCTACCGGTGCTATTGATTTGGCCATCCATCCACAAGACCCCGATACTGTTTATGCGGTGATGTGGCAGCGTGTCCGACGATTGGAATATTATACCTATGGTGGTAATTCCTGTGGTATTTATCGCTCGTATGATGGTGGCGAAAACTGGGAAGAGCTGGATAATGGCTTGCCCACCAATGATGATGTAGGCCGTATAGGTATCGGTATTTCGCCATCCGACCCCAATGTGTTATATGCTATTTATGCCGATAAGATCGGTTATTTCAAAGGCATTTACAAAAGTGAAGATGGTGGCAATAGCTGGACTCAGACCAATGATTATAACCTAAGTGATATGTATGCCAGTTATGGTTGGTGGTTTGGCCGATTGAAAATAGATCCCAATAATGCTGATGTGGTGTATGCCATAGGTTTCGATTTATATAAAACCACCAACGGAGGAGGTTCCTGGTCTTATGCTTCCGGAGCAGCACATGTCGACCAGCACGAAGTAGCTATCTCTCCCGATAATTCTAATCAGGTATTTTTAGCCAATGATGGTGGACTTTATCATTCCACCAATGCCGGTTCTTCATGGATTCATCAGGCAGATCTTCCTGTTACACAGTTTTATACTTGTACTATAGATGCCAGCCAACCTGAGAGATTATATGGTGGGGCGCAGGATAATGGCACCAACAGAACCCTCACAGGTAATACCAACGACTGGTCGGGTATTTATGGAGGTGATGGCTTTTATTGCATGGTCGATCCCTCGGATAATACTTATGTCTATGCCGAGTATCAATACGGTAATTTTGCACGTTCCACTAATTCGGGGTCTTATTTTTCGGGCGCAACAACGGGAATCAGCTATAGCGACAGAAAGAACTGGAACACCCCTGTGGTGATGAATCCTACAGATCCTACTGTTCTTTACTATGGGGCTAACCGATTATATAAATCTACCAACAGAGCCGCAAGCTGGACTGCTATCTCAGGCGATTTGACTAATGGTCCCAGCAGTGGTAATCAGAAATATGGAACCATTACCACTATTTCGGTGTCGGCGGCCAACACCGATATTATTTATGTGGGTACCGATGATGGTAATGTGTGGGTGAGTGAGAACGATGGTGGAGACTGGACAAAAATCAGTGATGATTTGCCTGTTAGATGGATTTCGAGAGTGGTAGCCGATCCCGTAGATGCACAAGTGGCTTATGTGTGTTTATCCGGTTTCAGACAGAACGAATATATGCCACATATCTATAAAACTACCGATAATGGTGGTAGTTGGGAAGATGTCTCCGAGGGTTTGCCCGAAGCTCCGGTTAACGATTTAATCATCGACCCCGATAACACAAATAAGTTGATAGCCGCTACCGATGTAGGGGTGTTTTATAAAGATGAGAATACCGACAACTGGCAGGCACTTTCCAATGGTTTGCCCAAAGTGCCTATCACCGATTTGAGTTTTCATTCGCCTTCGAATAAACTGGTAGCAGCTACTTATGGCCGTTCTATGTATTCATTAGATTTTACTGTTGGTGTGGAAGAGGAAATGCTTTCTAAGGAGATTGATTTTACCGTATTTCCTAATCCTGCTTCCGAAATGGTGGATATCTCCATAGACAATGTAAAAACACCTTATGTTGTGGAGCTGGTGAATATGAAAGGCCAAATAGTGTATTCCAAAACATACAATCAGGAGTGGGTTAAAGTGGCTCTTTCGGACTTAGGGATTAAAAAAGGTATTTATCTGTTAAATGTGAAGATGAATGATTTAATAAAAACACGTAAATTAGTGGTGAAATAGTGATTCGCACATAAACAGATGTTAAGAAATAGATGATGAAAGATATATTGATATTAAATAAAGGGATGATATTTAGGCGGTTAATGGTGTTTTCTGCTCTGCTATTCCTGGCTCAGCTCACCTATGCCCAAAGCAGCAGAAGAGATATTAATGTGAAAGACATTAACCGACTTCTGGATGAGTGGCACGGTGCTGCAGCGGTGGGCGATTCCAGCTATTTTAATTATTTTGATGAGGACAGCTATTATCTGGGAACCGATTGTAAAGAAGTGTGGACCTTGCAGCAGTTTAAAGACTATGCCATGCCCTCCTTCCGCCGGGGAAGTGCCTGGAGTTTTAAAAAGAAAAAAAGACATATATTTTTAGGGAAGTATGGGCATTATGCCTGGGTAGACGAAACCCTTGATACCTGGATGGGGTTGTGCCGGGGAACGGGTGTTTTGGAAAAAAAAGATGACAGATGGGTGATAAAACACTATAGTTTGTCGGTATTAATATCTAACGAAATCATCTATGATTATGTAAAGATGTTGGATAAAGATAATTAAGCATTAATAATTCTGAATCATGAAATCATTTACAACTTTTGTATTATTGGTCTTAATAAGCCATTTGTCAATAGCTCAAATCAGTCAGGGCGGAGTGCCTTATTCCTTTTTGAATAAGATGGAGTCCCTTAATACTGTAAAAGTGAATATTGATAAACAAGATATCGAAGAAAACGAAGTGAATAAAGACTGTAATGCCATGGTTTTTGCCCATTTTCTTCCGGTGAATATTTCGCTAAGAGATAAGCGTTGGCAAACCAAAAAAACAGCCGATGGTACGATGGTCTATCGTTTGGCTTTATCTTCGGAAAATGCCAAAGCCGTAGGAGCTTATTTTAGTCAGCTGTTTATCCCAAGAGGGGCTCAGCTGTTTGTCTACTCTCCTGATCATCAGCAATTAATAGGGGCTTTCACCTCTTTCAATAATAAACCATCGGCTTTATTGCCTACCGAGTATATTATTGGCGATCAGCTGATTATTGAATATATGGAGCCGTCAGATGTGGCAGGGGAAGGCTATTTTGTAGTGGATGAACTACTTCATGCTTACAGAGGAATAAACACTTTTAACGACAAAAGTGGTTTTGGTAGTGCCGGTGCCTGTGAGGTAAATGTCAACTGCTCCGAAGGAAATGGTAAAGGCAAGCAACGAGATGCTGTATTAAGGATTTTGGTGAAGACGGGTAGTATGGGCACCTGGTGTTCTGCTACATTGATAAATAATACCAGCGAGGACCAAACCCCCTATGTGTTAACGGCCGATCATTGTGGTAAGAATTCCAGTGAGGCTGAGCATCATCAATGGGTTTTTTATTTCAATTATCAGGCTGATGGCTGTGTTAATCCAAATGTAGAACCTGTTCATCGGACTATGGTGGGCTGCGTAGAGATAGCTGCCAGCTCTAATACCAAACAATTAGGCTCCGATTTTTATTTGGTGAGGTTAGAGAATGATATCCCTGATAGTTATCATCCATTTTTTGTTGGCTGGAACAGGACAGGACAGGGGAGTACCGAAGGTTATACCATACATCATCCCCGGGGCGATATAAAAAAGATTTCGCATTATACACAACCTTTACAGGATGCTGATTATCAGAATGGTATGGAGAACGGTTTCTGGGAAGTGCATTGGAGTGAAACCGAGAGTGGTTATGGTGTTACAGAGGGTGGCTCCTCAGGTTCACCTATCTTTGATAAATATGGTTATCTGATAGGAACGCTTACGGGAGGGCAAGCTTCCTGTGATCATCAAACCGCACCGGATTATTATGGTAAGTTTAGTATGCATTGGGCCAGTAATGGAACCGAGATGGATGAACAACTCTCGTTTTGGTTAGATCCTATTAATACAGGACAAATGTATTTAGATGGCCTATATCTTGGGATGGAAGAAGAGAACGCTTTAAGTGATGGCCTTTTTCAGGCAGCACCCAATCCTGTTACAAACCTTTTACATATCCATCTCGATCAGAATCATCAGGATTATCAGCTTGAGATTTTTGATATCAGTGGTCGAAGCATTCAAAATCTTCATCATACAGGAAATACTGATTTAGATATTCCTTTTGCCGGCTTTAAGAAAGGTGTATATTTGCTGAAAATTAGTAATAGCAGCCAAATGCAGCTAGCTAAGATTATAAAAAACTAGCCGTAAATACTTGCTTATTCCTGGGTATTCAAAACTGTAATCATGCCAAAAGTTCCCAAATCCTATTTAATATTTACTGCCGGTATGCTGTGGTCGGCCGTGGGTGTTTTTTTATTTTCAAAAGGACTATTCTGGGCAATAAGTATGTCATACTCATTGTTTTTATTTATCTTTATCATAGGTTTGCTGATTGGTATTTTAAAAAGCAAATATATGTTTACCAAACTGGCCAAAACCAATATCATACGTATCAATAATTATGATAAAGAACGAGTTTGTTTTTGGGCTTTTCAGAAATGGACCAGTTATTTATTAATTATTTTTATGATGAGTCTGGGGATATTCCTGAGACATTCGCCTCATGTCCCTAAATACATTCTTAGCCCCATTTATATGGGCATAGGCCTGGCGCTGTTTCTTTCCAGCTTTCATTATTTTGTGTTTTTGTATCGCTCAAAAACCAAGAATACATTCAATAAATTTTAAATTATTTATTCTTGAATAAATGGCTATGATAAGTTCAGTCATCTTGTACAGGTATTTAAATACCTATATAACAGGGATGTAAGATGAGTTTTTTTTCTTTTAAGGATATTTTCATTTCATTTTTTTTGTATTTTTACCTGTCAAATTATTGTGGGTTAAAGTCTTTATCTAATACTTCAGCCTTTTTCTTATTTCATGAGAGCCAAAAACTATTATATTAGTTTTGGTTATCTGTAAAACTAAAGTTCTTTATTATGAAACAGTTTTATACTATAGCATTTATAGTTAGTCTTGTTTTTTTCGGTTTCAATTTGTTAGCCTCAAATGACTCAGAAGAAAGCAAATTCGGATTAAAATCAGAACATCCCAGAGTATTATTAATTTCTTCTGTTATCGAAGATGCGCAAATATTAGCGTCATCGGCTGCGAACGATGTGTTAATTGTGAAATATAATACTTATGAAAGTTCACTTTCGGAATTGAATAAAAAAATATCTCAGGCCTTAAATGGGCGGAAAGCGGCATCTATAGCCATAGCAGCTCATGATTATGGTACTAATAAATTTTATCTTACTAAAACGGAAACTATTGGTTTAAATTCTACGCTGAATAATAAAAAACAACAACGATTTTGGAAATCAATGGCAGGGATGCTTACTGAGGAAGGGCGAATAGATTTATTAGCTTGTAATTTGGCCTCAGGAGAGAACGGAGGTTTGTTAATAGCTTCTTTAGAATCTTTGTCAGGGGTCAATTTTGCAGCATCTACTAATACCACAGGAAATGAATTAATGGGTGGTGATTGGATTTTAGAGACAGATAATATTGACGTAAAGCGTATGTATTTTGATGATACTAAGCTAAAGGATTTTTCCGGTAAATTATGGAGTCAGGAACAGATGATTGATTCCGGAAAGCCCTTAGAGATGGATGAAGTACAGCATTTTGGACATTCTGTGAGTATTTCGGGGGATTATGCTTTGGTGGGTGCTTATGCTTATAACAGTCAAAGAGGTATAGCATATATTTATAAAAAAGGAGCCGGGGCATGGAATTTAATTGCAGAACTTACAGCATCTGATGGTGACGAGGGTGATTGTTTTGGTTTTTCGGTAAGCCTCTCTGGTGATTATGCCCTTATTGGTGCTAGAAGGAGTGATGATTATGGTATGGAAAGTGGGGCAGCTTATATTTATTATAAAGGTGGTGGTGAATGGACAGATATGGTACAAACAGCTAAATTAAATCCTTCTGATGCGAATAGTGTTGACCATTTTGGTTGTTCCGTCAGTCTATCCGGCGATTATGCTTTGGTGGGTGCTGAATCCAAAAATGATGCAGGACAAAATTCGGGTGCTGCTTATATTTTTCACAAAGGGAGTAGCGGATGGTCTCATATGACAGAAACGGCTAAGCTTACTGCTTCTGATGCAGCTGCAGATCATTTCTTTGGCTATTCTGTTAGCCTCTCAGGTGATTATGCTTTAGTGGGACAAAGTGGTAATAGTACAGATAGATGTGCTTATATTTTTTATAAGGGGAGTAGCGAGTGGAAGAATATGACTGAAACAGCTCAATTAACTTCATCGAATCCTGTGTCTGGAGACCATTTTGCTTATTCGGTGTCCTTATCAGGAGATAATGCTATTGTTGGAGCCTATAAGAATAATCAAGGAGGAAATACCGGTAGGGCTTATATTTTTAGTAAAGGGAGTAATGGCTGGCAGAATATGACAGAAACGGCACAACTAATAGCCCCTGTACCAGCTAATCATGCCAATTTTGGTTATTCTGTAAGTATTCTCGGAAATACAGCAGTAGTAGGTGCTGATACCGAAGGTGATGGTAGTGGCGAATATGGTTCTGCCTATGTATTTCATACATCCACCGGCGATTGGACAAACATAACACAAACTGTAGAATTAACACCATCGGATCCTCATCAAGGAAGAAAGTTTGGGTATTCTGTAGATATCTCTGCTGATAATGTATTTGTGAGCGCAACTTATTCCCCAAATCATGGACAGGCTTATATTTTTAATAGGGCTGATTGGTCCGAAGATGATAAATTATTACCACCAAATAATTTAAGTGTTGATGATGATTTTGGTTGTTCTGTTAGTGTTGATGGCGATTATGCCTTGGTAGGTGCTTGTGATGCCACTGTAAATGGAAATTCTAAACAAGGCGAAGTTTATGTTTTTAAGAATGTGTCGGGGAGTTGGGTTAAAACAGCTGTTCTTAAGGCTGATGATGGTGCTAGTGATGATTTGTTTGGTTTCTCTGTAAGCCTTTATGGCGACTATGCCTTAGTGGGAGCTTATGGAAAGGACGGTGTAGAGACAAATACAGGGGCGGCTTACATTTTTTATAAAGGAGCAGGAGAATGGTCGGACATGACGCAAATAGCAAAATTATCGGTTCTTTACCCTAGAAAAAATGATAATCTGGGCTATTCTGTGAGTTTATATGGTGATTATGCCTTGGTAGGAGCCACTGAATTTGGAATAGGTGGTATACATAGTGGTTCGGCATATATTTATTATAAGGGTGTCGGTTCCTGGACAGATATGACACAAACGGCAAAATTACATTCTACTTATCCAGTTGATGGAGATTATTTTGGTTCTGCAGTAAGTTTATGTGATGATTATGCTTTGGTTGGGGCTTTAAGAAAATCAAAATCTAATGATGGCTCTCAATCTGGTGCCGCTTATCTTTTTAAAAGAGGAAGTAGTGGTTGGACAGATATGACCCAGTCAGCTACCTTGTTAGCCTCAGATAGAACGCAACATGATAATTTTGGAAATGCTGTTAGCCTTACCGAAGAATATGCATTAATAGGTGCTTACGGTGATATGGTGACCGGAACTTATAGTGGTTCAGCTTATATGTTTTATAGAGGTAATGGTGATTGGACCAATATGTCAGAAGTGAAGAAGATAGTGGCTTCAGACTCTGAGGAGTATAAGCGATTTGGTGCTTCTGTGAATCTTTTGGGCGATGTTGCTGTTATTGGTGCTAATGAAGATGATCATGGGGTTCTTAAAAAAGGGTCGGCTTATATCTTTGAAAAAGGAAATGGTCATTGGGAGAATATGACACAGAAAGCAAAAATTAAAGCCATTGATGGTGCTGAATATGATAGATTTGGAAGCTCTGTAAGTAGGTCCGGATCGTATATTTTTGTGGGAACTAAAGGGGCAAATAAAGCTTATATCTATAAAGATGGTATTGATTGTTTAGCTCCAACCACGGGTGGTGAGATCATTGTGAATCAAATGGTTTGTGATGATTATGATCCAAAACCTTTTGTCAGCATTGAAGATGCTAATGGCGAAACCGGAACTTTGGAGTATAAATGGCAAAAGTCAACCACCAATAATAGTTCCGGATTTTCGGATATTGCAAATACTAACGCTGCTACTTATGATTCTCCACCTTTGTCACAAACAACCTGGTTCAGAAGATTGGCAAGAGTGGATTGTCAGGCCGATTGGAGTGATGCTGCATATTCAAATGTTTTGGAAATATCTGTTTATCCTGAGTTTGAAGTAGGAAGTATATCTTCAAATCAGGGAATACTTCCTAATACCATCCCTAGTGAGTTTATTGGAACAGCACCTACAGGGGGAAATATGAATTATACTTATCAGTGGCAGGTATCCACCGATAATATTAATTTCTCGGATATCCCTGGAGCTACCGACCTCAACTATCAGGCAGGCGCATTATCTACTACAACTTATTACAGGCAAATACAGAGTTCCGGTAGCGGGTGTAATCCCTTAATAACAAATACAATTGCTGTTTCTATGCAGTTCTATATGGCTAAGAATACAGGCGATTGGGATGATTATACTACGGTATGGTTTACCAATATTACTGGGGGATCAGATCCTGCTGATTATACTACAGCAGCCGTGGAATATCCAAATGCTTTAAACTCCAGGGGTATCATTATTAATGCAGATATTCATGTAAATGTTGATGTTGAGATAGACCAGACTCTGCTGAGCAATGCTTATTCATTAAGTGTTGATAACGGTCATACACTTTATATTGCAGATGCCAATGGGATAGACTTTTTGGCCGAAGGGGATGTCTATATTAATGGGAGTATTATTACTGAAGGTGCTGCTATTATTGATGCTAATGCTATATTTGATGCTTCAGCAGGGAATGTGATATTTACAGATACAGGGATTCTCAGAATGAGTGGTCCAGTGATTGAAATAGGAAATCTTATTAAGGCCAACAGTACCATTATATATGATGGGGGAGACCAAACCGTTCTGGCACTTAATTATGCAACTCTATCGTTTGAAGGAAGTCCTTCAGCTGTAACTAAAACATTCGCAGATGGAATCACCAAAATTGATCATGAGATTTCCATCTTTGATGATATTACATTATTAGGGAGCGATACTTCTGCTGTTACTGTACAGGTGACTCATCCCGGAATGCATGGCAGTAATCTTATTGATTCCAGAGTCTTTAACTTTTCGGTACCTCATACAAACATTCACGTGTCTAACATGAGAATTAAAGGAGGAAATCTCGTGAGTGATACAGATGGTGCTTGTGTAAACATTGCTGCTGATGTTACTGCTGACTTCAATTGTGTTATTCTTTCTGATGGCTATGCAAAATATGGAGGTGGGATATTTAATGCAGGAACTATCACGAATTTCTCTAATTCCATTATTTATAATACAAAATCGGATTTTGCTGCTGCCATAGCAAATGCAGGAATTATACATAAAATCTCCAATGCTACCTTTAGTAAAGATTCTTCTTTAGTGGTTGGAGCTATTGCAAATCTAGGGGTTATCGATACGATAATATATACTGATATCACTGATAATCTTTCCTATGAATATTTTGGGGGTATATTTAATGATAGTATTATTACGTATATATCAAACTCTACAATATCTGGGAATCAGGTATTTATAGGTGGTCAGGGGAAATCTGCTAATCCTGGTGGTTTCTTTGATAAGAAAAACAATAAAGATATAAAACCGATACTCGAAGAAATAAAATTCAGGCAAACTAAAGATATCTCCAATAGAAAGCTATTTAAAGGTAATGCTAAGGATAATGATTATAATGCTGGTGCAATATTTAATCATGGAAAGATCTTTAAGATAACTAACTCCACCATTTCTGATAATTTAGGATTAACTTGCGGAGGTATCTTTAATATGGGGGATATTCTGGAATTATCTAATACAACTATAGTACAGAATAAGGCTCTGCTTTGCGGTGCCATTGTAAATTTAGAAGGGGTATTGATATTGAGTAATTCTACAATCTCGGCTAATATTGCAGATTATACCGACATATATAATGCAGCAGGATTACAAATCTCAAATACCATTATTAATGACAGTTATTTCCATGATGATGGAGAACTCATTGATATGGGATATAATGTTGTTGATAGTTCAAATGTTGCGTCCAATGCTTCCGGAGGCTTTAATCATATTACCTCAATTTTATTTAATACTAAATATAATGATGGGAGTATCACAGAGAGTTCGTGGACTCAGGGAGGATTACCTGTTGCCGGTAGTTTAGATTTGGATACTATCCTGGCCGATAATGGAGGCCCAACACTTACTTTACGCCTTTATGAAACCAGTTTTGCCGCCGAATCACCTGTTACGGGGATTCCTTATGGTGCGAGTCCTTATTGGAATAACAGCCCTGAAACTGATCAAAGGGGTATGCTGAGGCCAATCAATGATAATACAAGTATAGGAGCCTATGCAGGTCCGCCTTGTCTTAACCCTACCGATGGTGGAATCATAGCTACAGCACAAACAGGTTGTTATGACTTTGATCCGGATGAGTTAAGTAGTACCACAGATCCAAGTGGTTACTCCGGAGTTTTAGTGTATAAATGGCAAAAATCTATTGTTAGTAACACTACTGGTTTTATTGATATTGATGCTTCAAATGCAGCCACTTATGATCCTTCGAATCTAACACAAACGACCTGGTATCGCAGGCTGTCAAAAGTTGATTGTTTCACTGATTGGAGTGGAGCTGCGTCTTCAAATGTTATTGAATTGACGGTGGATGATATTGAAGCTCCCATTTTTGTTGAACCTTTACCACCTACACCTATTACGGTGGAATGTGATGCTGTTCCAGCTGCTGAAACTCTAACGGCGACCGATAATTGTGGTACAGCTATCGTTAGTTTTGATGAAACAAGAATGGATGGTGATTGCGAAAATACTTATGTTTTAACTAGAACATGGACAGCCACGGATGAAAGTGGATTGGAAACGGAGCATATTCAAACTGTTAATGTGGTAGATATGACTAGTCCTACGGCATCTGATCCTGCTCCAATAAATATTGAATGTGCAGCTGATGTCCCTGCCGCCGATATCACAGTAGTAACTGATGAAGCTGATAATTGCACGGCTACTCCGATAGTCGCTTTTGTAGGTGATGTGTCGGATGGAAATAGCTGTCCTGAAAAAATCACAAGGACTTATTCCGTGACTGATGAGTGTGGTAATAGCATTAATGTAGAACAAACAATTACTATTCTTGATGTTACCAATCCTACGGCATCGGATCCTGCTCCAATAAATATTGAATGTGCAGATGATGTCCCTGCCGCCGATATTACAGTAGT
>Ga0256827_10001547_pt1 | contig 14734 bp, 8 predicted proteins | sample CV84metaG_FD_185977 | JGI IMG/M metagenome (GOLD analysis project Ga0256827, IMG submission 185977) | Hydrothermal vent microbial communities from East Pacific Rise, Pacific Ocean - CV84 | ecosystem: Environmental > Aquatic > Marine > Hydrothermal vents | place: Pacific Ocean: East Pacific Rise... | reverse complement strand
CTCTTTTATCAGAAACAACAACCCAAACATCTGCAGAAGAAAGCATATGACCGCTTGGAGCAAAGTCTGCAGCATAAGGAGTTGTACCTCCATTTGAATAACGTACTAGTTGATATTGCGATAAATCAATTGCTGCATTTGTAGGATTATAAATTTCTAAAGCTCTATTGTTTCCGTAACCTTGAACATACTCTGTTATGAATAATTCGTTGCATTGTGAGAATCCTACTGCACTCATAAATAGTGCAAGTGTTAAAAGTAAAGTTTGTTTCATATTAATATTTGTTTAAATGATTATTTCAAAATTGACCGAACTACAAAAGTAATAGTTTTTTTGTTTGGTAATCATAACTATATATTAGATTTATGTTAAATTATCAACTTAACAAGCCATAGTTTAGTTGGCGAAGCCATTCTTTAAGAACAGGATTATCAACTTTATATTTATTATCCGTTGTTTTATATACTAAACTCTTTTTTATTAAAGCTCCTAATGCAACTGATATTGAAGAACTTATTGGCAGTTCATACTCCCTACGAGTACTATCGGCAAAAAGCTCCACATCATTATCAATAATTGCTATAGCTGTAAGCACTCTTCTCTGATTACTACTCAATTGGTCGTAAATTGTTTGAAAAATAATACTTTGACTGTTAATAATTTTATTCATCCACCCTTGATTAAAGTATTTCTCATTTTCATCTTCACCATATCTAAGCAAATCAAACACTACAGAAGCAAAATATTGGGTAAAATGAGGATGAAGTTCTGATTTATCCAATATATCAGTTATTGTATCATTATTAATAGAGATATTACTTTTCTTGAATTTTTCTTTAATGAATTTACGTAAGTTTTTTTCTGATATCTCTGATAAATCCATCTTAACAGCAAACTCATAAAAAGGAGAATTTGTATTAGCAAAAATTGAATGCATTAACGATTGTTTACTCCCAAGAAATATGTATGATACGTTTTTATGATTTTGAAAAGCTGTACGCATCCAATTTATTATAAAAGGGTCTATTCTTTCAATTTCTTGAAATTCATCAAATGCAATACATATTTTTACACCCTTATCTTTTGCGAAAAATTCAGGCATATTAAGTAACTGTTCTATGTCTATTTGGCTATCTATTTGTTTCTTTTCAATAGTCATTGAAGGAAATCCTTCAGCATTTAGCGTTACAATAGGATGAAGATTTGTAAAGTATTTACTCAAGTTTTTAGAAATTGCCTTTAATTCATGCTTCCAATCAAAAAGATTTTCTGACAATATTTCTGAATACTTTTTGGCAAAATCGTATAATGATTTTACATTATAAAGATCGATAAAAATTGTCTTTGTATCCTCAATTTCCTCAAAAGCACGTTTTATTAAAGAACTTTTTCCAAATCTTCTAGGTGAATATAGCCAGAAAGAATAATTATCAAAAACATATTGTTTTATTGTTCGTAATTCTTCAACTCTATTACAAAAGTTATCACCATCAATGATAGAACCAAATTTAAAAGGATTTTTGGTTTTGCTAATTTCCGAAGATTGCATAAATTATAATTTTAAAGTCCCTAATTATTACGTGTCGTAAAATTACATGTCGTAAAATTACGTGTCGTAAAATTACGTGTCGTAAAATTACGAAACAAAGGTAGCAATTATTTTATAATGAAAAAATAGCCAAAGGAAATAATCTATTTTAGCTTAAATTCAAAGAGTTTACAGTCTCCTTTACCTCATCCATAAGCCAACGAGGGGTAGATGTGGCACCACAAATTCCAATGGTATTCTCTTTTGAGAACCACTCCTTCTTAATTTCATCAGGAGAACTTACAAAATATGTTTGAGGATTTGTTTCTTTACAGATTCCGTATAAGTACTTACCATTGGAACTTTTTTTACCACTTACAAAAAGAACAATATCATGGTTTGTAGAAAACTCTCGGAGCTGAGGTGCTCTATGGGCTACTTGACGACAAATAGTATCGTTAACTATAAACTCTGCATCTGTATTTGCTTCTTTCTGCTTTAATTCTATTTCCTTTACTAAACTATTAAAACCCTCGATTCCTTTTGTAGTTTGAGAATACAGATTAATAGGCTTATCAAAATTCACTTTATCCAAATCCTTCTCATCACTAACAATTATAGCATTATTAAAAGTCTGACCTGCAAGACCTACAACCTCAGCATGCCCTGGTTTACCATATATTACAACTTGTCCGTCTTTCTCAGTAATCTTATCGTAACCTTGACGAACATTATTTTGTAAACGAAGCACCACAGGACAAGAGGCATCAATAAGCTCGATACCATTTTCTATTGCAGTCTTATAAGTTTCAGGTGGTTCTCCATGAGCACGTATTAATACTTTCTCATTTTTTAAATTCTTAAATTCTTCGTGGTTTATTATTACCAAACCAAGTTTATTTAAGCGTTCTACCTCCATATTATTATGCACAATATCTCCAAGACAAAAAAGCTTATCAGTTGTTTTAAGTATATCTTCAGCTGCTTGAATGGCATTTACTACACCAAAACAAAAGCCTGAGTTTTTATCGATACTTATGTTCATTGTTATAATTGGTTATTTGGTTATTTGATTTGTATTAAATGGTTATTTGTTTAATCGGTGATTTGTTTATCTGAGTAGTAAAATCAACTCACCAAATCCACAACTCACCAAATAACCTCTTTTCAATACTTAAAACTAAATCCGCTATTAGCATCTAATTTAAGAATCTCTTTACCTGAGATTCTATTGCTAAATACTTTCTTGTCTTGACTTAAACTCCCTCTTTCTATATTAAAGCTATTGATAGAGTTCGGCACATGAATGACGGTTCTATAATGCAAATAATTAACGATAGTATTATCTTCAAAATCATCATCAAATTCACCATAATATTCTTGTATATAAGGTGTTGCATTTCTAACCTTCACTTTATGCTTTTTAATAATTACCATATTAGGTGAATACCATTTATAGTCCATTTCAAGGAGTTTATAATAGGCCATATTTAGTGCTTTTTGATTCTCAAAATTGAAACCTATCCCTATTCTCCCTTGAGCAGGTTGAGTAAATGACTCAATATCAGAAATTCCTTCAACATCTTGAAGTAACTTGGCCGATTCAGAAGGAAAATGAATAATATATTCTTTAATCTTCGGACTTACTTTATCACTTTCAGTAATCATTAGTCCAGCTATTGCATTCATTTCTAAACCAAGAAATACAGAACCACTTTTGTCTTTATTTATCTTAATTTCATTAAGAAAATCAATACAAGAGGTCGTTCCCAACATCAAGAAAATTGCACTTAGCAGAACTATAACTCTAGATAACTTCATTAATATTTAATTAGTTTTGAATTATACCTTGATACTCCTTTTGAATCTAAAATTCTAAGAATATACAATCCAGAAGAAAGATTGCTTGTTTGTAATGTGAAATTGGAATTATTACTTATTTCAACTTCTTTTTGAATTAATAATTGACCATTTACACTCCACAATTCTATTGAGAAACGTTCTGAAAAATCACTCTCAAAATATAAATCAACATTCTCATTTATTGGATTTTGATAATATACCTTAAATCTCTTACCATCAAAATCATCAATTGATGAAACCTGAGCATCAAGATGCAGTTCCAAAGAAATAGGAAGGTGATCGCTCATATTGTAAAGCGCATTAAGAATATTAGCAGGAACACTATTATTAGCACCATTATTTATTGATGTATTAAAGTGATTGCCATCGTTACCCACTACAGTATACGAATTAGCTTTATAATTGATGTGTGCAATACCATTCTTAATATTATTAGAAACTAGAATGTAATCGAACCTGTCGTCAAGCCCTCCACCAGCAGCACAACCATTTGAACTAGAGTGAGTAGACTGAGTATGCACTGAAGCAAAGCTACTATTGTTATTCCAATTCCCAGGAGTATTAATGGGGTCGTTAAAAGTATATGTTGAATTTGAGTAATTAATTAAACCCTGATATGCGGCTTCAGAACTTTTATAAACATTAAAATCTCCCATAAACAAGTTGTTCCCACTATAATTATGCTGTACTAAATATGCCATTGCTGAAGAAACCATTGCTGCTCTTTTTGCTGCTGCAGTACTATTATTACTAGCTTTAAGATGTGCAACTATACAATTTAAGAAAACAGTATCATTGGTTTGTGCAAGGTTTGGACTATTATAGTAAAGTCTATAAAGAACAATGTCTCTAACCTGATTTTGAATACTAGTAGCATTCACATAAGTAAATTTAGACTTTTTATAATAAAGCATATTTACTAAATAACTTCCATTGGTATTTACGTAATCAGATTTGCCAAATACAATGGACTGATGATTCATTACCGAATCCAAAAGGCGTCCTGTTACATAGGTATTTCCTGCAATTTCATTTACTGTAAAAATATCTGGCTGAACATAATTAACAATCTCCCTTAAGTAAACCTCTTTATCGGCCATATTGTTATTAGTTGCTGTACAATATGAAGTTATATTCCCATAATTCAACAAATTGTATTGCATTATTTTGATATCATCTTGGGCAAAGGAATACATCCCAATGAAAAGAAGAAGAATTGATATTATTGGTTTTATCATTGTTGGTGGTTATTTGGTTATTTGATTATCTGGTGATGTGGTTATTTGGTTATTTGATTATCTGGTGATGTGGTTATTTGATTATTTGATTAACCAATGCAACGTATCTACATATTAATCAATGCAACGTATCTACATATCACCACATTATTATCTATCGTTTAATATTTTCAATGGCATTATTCAATCGTTTGATTGTTTCTTCTTTGCCAATAATTGCAATAATATCAAACATATGAGGACCTTTTCCTGCTCCAACAATGCTTAAACGAAATGCATTCATTACTGCTCCCATTGAAAGTTCTTTTTCTTGTATCCAAGCTTTAATTATTTCTTCGGTATTCTCGCTTGAGAAATCATCAATACTTGAAATAAGCTCTACTAAAGAACGCATAATATCAGGAGTATTTTCTTTCCAACGTTTCTTTACAACCTTTTTATCATATTCTGTTGGTGCTACAAAAAAGAAAGATGATTGTTCCCATAGGTCTTTTACAAAGACTGCTCTTTCTTTAACTAAACTAATGATTTTAATAAGTTTATCATTGTCAAATTCAATAACTTTCTCATTTAGAATAACAGAAAACATTTCAGCAAGCTCTTCATTATTTGCCAAAAGCATATATTGATGATTAAACCATTTCGCTTTCTCAGGATCAAATCTTGCACCAGATTTATTCACTCTTTCAAGACTAAAATTTTGAATCAATTCGTCCATAGAGAATATTTCTTGCTCTGTTCCACTATTCCAGCCCAAAAGAGCTAACATATTGATAAAAGCTTGTGGGAAATACCCTTCCTCACGATAACCCATAGAAATATCCTTTGTTTCAGGATTTATCCATTGAGTAGGGAATACGGGGAAACCTAATTTATCGCCATCACGCTTACTAAGTTTACCATTTCCTTTTGGCTTTAAAAGTAACGGCAAGTGTGCAAATTTTGGCGCATCCCAACCAAAAGCCTTATAAAGCATTATATGTAGAGCCATTGATGGCAACCATTCTTCACCTCTAATAACGTGAGAAATTTCCATCAAATGATCATCAACAATATTCGCAAGGTGATAAGTAGGCATTCCATCTGATTTGAATATGATTTTATCATCTAGGGCAGAAGTATTTACTTTTACCTCTCCACGCACTATATCATTCATTTGTAATTCAAAGTCTATGGGCATTTTAAAACGAATTACATAAGCCTCGCCATTGGCAATTTTCTTTTTTGCTTCTTCTAATCCAAAGTTCTCAGAGTTATTTAATTCGTTGCGATTAGCAGAAGAATATGTAAAAGTATTACCAGTATTCTCTGCTTCTGTACGCAATGCAGTTAGCTCTTCTGCTGTGTCAAAAGCATAATAAGCATTACCATTATCAATAAGCTGCTGAGCATATTTCACATAGAGTTCTTTACGATCAGACTGACGATAAGGTCCAAAATCACCACCTGCAATTACGCTTTCATCAAATTCAATTCCACACCAAGCAAGAGCATCAATAATATATTCTTCAGCACCTTTCACAAAACGAGTTTGATCGGTATCTTCAATACGAAGTATCATTTTACCACCAAGTTTTTTAGCAAATAAATAATTATATAATGCTGTGCGAACGCCACCAATATGTAATGGACCTGTTGGACTTGGTGCAAATCTTACACGAATAGATTTTTCTGACATAATTGCAATTTCTTATAATTTTAAATAAAAGTGGGGACAAAAATACGATTATTAGAGAATCGAATTATATAGAATAATTACGAATTTATTATGTGCATAATTAATGTCTTTTTAAAATATCTATTCCAATACACTATTGTCCGATAAAATTTCAAAATGTAAATCACTGCCCATCAATCTTTACCTCAATCCTAAAGGAAGGATTGATTGTCAATAATTTACATCCTGTAGGAACGAGGCAAAATAAATTATTGACAATTAATTCGATAAGAAGGTACTAATAAATATTAACATTCAAAAGCCTTTAAAATACAAGAGATTTGCCTCTTTTATAATATTTTAATCGGACACTAATAATTCCAATAAAAATAATAAGACAACTATTTGCAAAAACACTTGATAAAAATGAAACTTTTAAGCGGATTTTACGTAGAGTAACAATTAGCTAATTGTTGTGATTAGTCAACTTAAACCTAATAACCATTAAAATATGAAAAAGCTCATTTTCATTACTTTAATTATTTTTATTTATTCTTTAAACACAGCTGCTGCTGATAGATATTGGATTTCTTCATCTTCTTCAAATTGGAATAATACGGCCAATTGGTCAACTAGTTCTGGAGGAGCAAGTGGAGCATCAGTTCCGGGCTCATCAGATGTAGTATATTTTGATGCAAATGGGACAGGCGAATGTACACTCGATATGAATGCAACAGTTGATGCAGTAAACATGTCTGCAGGAACATTAAGTACTAGCACTTATACATTTACAATTAGCGGCAGCAGTAATAGTTCTTTCTCTGGAGGAACAATAAATGGTAATAATACTTTTAATATTCACCCTACAGCTTCAGCTCGGGTTACATTCTCTGGAACAACTTTTAATCCAGCAGTAGATGTTGTTTCTCCAAACATCCGTTTAAATGGTTCTACTTTTAATAGTACTTCTTCTTTCGAGAAAACAGGTTCTAGTACTGATGGTTGCGATGGAGGTAATACATTTGTTGGTAATTGTACTATTAAAAATACTGGCAGTGCTTACATTAGGCTTGGTAATGGTGGTGATGATAGCTTCTCGGCAGATCTTGATGTTATAAACTCAGGAAGTAGTGATATTTTTATTGCATATAATAATTCAACTACTACCATTGGAGGTAATCTAAGTATTACAAATAGTAATTCTGCTGTTAATGTTGGAGTTTCATATAATGGAACATCGGCAGTTAGTATTACCGGAAATTGTACCGTAAGTACCAACAGCTCAGCTAATAGTACAATAAATCTCGCTAGACACGGCTCTCTTTCAATAGGCGGAACTCTTGATATTACAAATAATGGCTCAGCAAATAGTACAATCTATTTAGGACGTTATGCTTCTTCAAGCATGACAATAGATGGAATTACTACTATTTCGAATAATGGTGCTGATACTACCAAAAGAATATATGTTGGTTATAATGGAGATATTACATTTAACGGAGTACTTAACCTAACAAACAATAGTTCTGCTATTAACTCAGACATTAGGTGTAATTACAATGATAATAGTAATAATACTTATAATGATAATATTGTTGTAGAAGTTACTGATGCCGATTGTGATGGTATAAGATTTGGTTCTAGTAATGGTACAGGTACTTTAGCTACATTAAAAACAATAACTATTGGCGCTTCTGGATATTCAGCAGGATATTTATATTTTAGAAATTTTACTCAAACAGGAAGTACTGCACAAAGTATTACGCTTACTGGAACTGGATTTTTGTATAATTATGATTCTAATTGGGGAGGCAATATTGATTTTAAAGCTCCAAGAGTTTATACTAGAGGAACTACATATAAGGGTAATTGTAAATTTGAAAAAACAGGTGCCACAAATGATAATAGTGTTGGGGGCAATACTTTTGAAGGGAATGTTGAATTAATTAATACAGGAAGCAGTACTATTAGATTTGGGAATGGTGATACTGATGATTTTCAAGGTGATTTAGATATTACAAATAATGGTTCAAGTAATATTCAAATAGCATATCATTCCCCTGGAACTACTACTATTTCAGGCGATTTAACCATTGATAATATTGCATCTAGTGCTTCTGGTACTATTACTTTATCTCGTGATTCTATATCAACTATGGTTGTAAATGGAAATACTACCGTAACAAATAGCGGAGCAGGTTCTAATAAAAGAGTATATTTAGGTTATAATGGTGATATTACTTTTAACGGAACTTTATCTATTTCAAATAGTAGTTCTGCCACAACTTCGTATATTGATTGTAATTATGATGATAATAGTCTAAATAAATACAATGGCAATATTGTTATTGATGTTACACATGCCGATTGCGATGGAATAAGGTTTGGCAATAGTGGTGGAGCAAGTGAACTAGCTGACACAAAGACGATTACTATTGGAGGTTCTGGTTTCTCTGTAGGTACACTATATATGGGAAATTTTACTCAAATTGGTTCTACAGCTCAAAGTCTTACTCTAACTGGAACTGCAAATATTGACATTAGAAATTCAGAATGGAATGCTAACTTATCTGTTACATCCCCAAGTATCGCAATGAGAAGTACTACGTATAATGGTTCTTCAACATTTGAAAAAACGGGAGATGACAATAGTTCTTCTCAAGGAGGAAATACTTTCAATGGGGATTTTACTTTTACAAATAGTGGTGATGGTTATATGCGTTTTGGAGATGGTAATTCAGATACTTATGCTGCAGACGCTACGTTTAATAACTCTGGTAGTAATAGTGTATTTATTGCTAGACAAGGAGCAGGGCATTCAATTAGTGGAAACCTTACAATTAACAATACAGGTAGTGGTAGTCAAACTTATATAGCTGATAATGCAAATTCAAGCTTAAGTGTTGGAGGGAATATTACTGTAACAAATAGTAGTAGCGGCAGCAATGGAAGAGTATATATTGGAAATCATGGTGATGTAACTATTACCGGAGATCTTGATATTTCTAATAGTAGTACTGCTACAAACTCCTATGTATATATTGGTAACGATGCCAGTGAAAGTGAAATTGTGATAAATGGCGATTTATTAGTTGAAAATACAAATGCAGCTAGTGATGGAATAAATATTAATGCAAAAAGTGTAAGTATAGCTAATGGTAAAACAATAAAACTAAAAGCTGGTGGCTTTAATAATGGGAGATTTTCAATTCGTAATCTGACTCAAGCGGGAACGGCTGCAATTTCTCTTGATTTTGGTAGTTCTGCTTATCTTTATCTACAAAATAATAATTTTGGTGGTAATGTGTCTTTTAAAGCTCGTAGATTTTATTCAAGAGGTACTACATATAATGGAACTGCATATATTGAGAAAACGGGTACAAGTGATGATAATAATTATGGTGGAAATACTTTTAAAGAGAATGTTGAGATAGTTAATTCAAGTGGTTATAGATTAAGCTTTAGTGAAACAGACCCTGATGTCTTTGAAAAGAATTTGAAAATCAATAATTCTGGAACAGATGAAATATACTTGGGAAATAATGCTTCTGGGGTTCAAGTTCAGGGAGATCTTACAATAACAAATCAAAATAATGCATCATGCGTATATGTTGCAAATAATTCTTCTTCAAGTATTACAATAGGAGGAACAACAAGCTTAGTAAATTCTTCAGGAGCAACAAATTCAAGAATATTTTTTGGAAATGAAGGAGATGTTACAACTAATGGAGATGTTTCTGTTAATAATAACTCTTCAGGAGATAACTCATATATCACCATAGGTCAAGGGTCTAATTCGACTATTAGTATTACTGGAGATGTTACAATTTCTAACCAAGGAGGTAATACTGAGAGAAGAGTTTATTTTGGAAACAATGGAGATGTAACTATTAATGGAGATTTATCTATTACAAATACAGCAACGGCTACTAATTCTCATGTTTATTGTCATCATGGAGCAAATAGTGTAAATCAATACAACGGAAATATTACTGTATCAGCATCTGGTGCAGATTGTGATGGTATTTATTTTGGATATGGTGGTGGTTCGGGTACTATGACTGCCTCTCATACCATAAGTATTGGAGGCGGAGGTTATTCTGATGGTTCACTTTATATCAGAAATTTTACTCAAACAGGTTCTACGGCACAATCTTTAAGTATTTCTAGTTCTAGATATCTTACTTTAAGAGAAACTCACTGGGGAGGCAATGTTACTTTTACTGCTCCTGCATTGTATTTGTATGGTTCTGTATTTGATGGCACGGCAACTTTAGAAAAATCAGGTTCTAACAGTATGGCAAATTATGGTGGTAACACTTTTAATGCTAATACAACTATTAAAAATAGTGGTTCTGGATATTATCATTTATGTAACAATCAATCAAACGACTATAATGCTAATGTTACTTTCATAAAAACTAGTACTGGAGATTTTACTCCTGCTTATAATTATCGTTCAACTATTGCTGGAAATTTAAATTTTGATTTCAATGGAACTTGCTCAATAGGAAATAGTACAGATGGAGGCTTGGAGTTTGATGGATCTGGAGCACAGAGCATTAATAATGTTGGTGCTGCAAATATACTTAGATTTAGAACCTTAATGACTAATAATACTACTGATGAAATAACTCTTAATACTCCCGTTAGAGTTAGAAATAATCTTAATTTAACAAATGGAAATATTATCACTACTTCAACAAATATTCTTAGAATGAATGATGATGCTGTTGTTAATGCTGTTTCAGATGATGCTTATATTGATGGACCGATTATTAAATATGGTGATGATGCATTTGTATTCCCAGTAGGAGGTACAGATATTCATTCTGATAGCCACTATGCTGGCATTGGAATAAGTGCTCCTTCATCTACCTCTGATAGTTTTACTGCTGAATATCATGCTTCTAGACATAGTTCTGCAACAACAGTCTCTGCTCCATTACAAAAAGTTAGTTTGTTAGAATATTGGGACTTAGACAGAACAAATGGAACAAGTACAGTTGATGTTACTCTATATTGGGGTGATGGCGATCGTAGTGTTATAGGTAACTTAACCGATTTGAGAGTTGCTCATTGGGATGGCTCTACTTGGGAAGATAAAGGAAATAACTCTACAACAGGAACCGCTGCAAGTGGAAGTATTACCGCTAATGGTATTTCTAGTTTTAGCCCATTTTCATTTGGCACTGTTGATAGTAGTACTAATGTATTGCCTGTCAGTCTTATCGATTTCAATATTACTAAAGAGGGTGATTTCGCAAGAATAAATTGGACTACCGCAACTGAAGTGAATAATGATTATTTTATTGTAGAAAGAACTTCTAATTTTAATGAAATTAAAGAAATAGAAAGAATAAGTGGCGCTGGTAATTCAAATTTAATTATTAATTATTCAACTTTAGACAAACATCCTAAGAATGGAATATCATACTACAGAATAGTTCAATTCGATTATGATGGAAGTAGAACTGACTATAAATGGAAATCCATTAGTTTTAATAATACTAAAATACCAGATATTAGCATTTTCCCTAATCCAGTAGAAAACAATATTATTAATCTTAATTTTATAAATATTGAAGGTTCTGTAGAAGTAGAGATAGTAGATATTAGTGGTCGCAGTATTTATAAAAAGAGAATGAACCTGATTAATTCTAACTCCATAAAATCAATGAATATTGACCTAAACTCAGGAATTTACTTTGTGAGAATTAATGATGGAGCTAAAGCTTTTGTAAGGAAGTTTGTTGTTAGGTAGGGAGCATTAGGCAGAAAATGCCCCAACTAATAATAATGTGGGTTCATTTCTCATCCTTTTTAATAAATCTGAATTCTTGGGTTGGCAACCCAAGAATTTAAAAAAATGATAACTCTTAAAATAAAATGGCACTATGTCTATTTTATTACCTATATTTGCAATATATTTACATAATTCAATTATAAAATGGTATTAGAAATTCGTATAGGCAATTTTTTTTCAATTAAAGATGAAATAACTCTTGATTTGAGAGCTGCAAATATTAAGAGCCAAAAATCAAAAGAATTAGAGAATAATATATTTAAGATAAATAATACTGATGTATTAAAAACGGTTGCCATATATGGAGCAAATGCTTCGGGTAAGAGTAATATTATTAAAGCAATTCGCTTTTGTAATGCAATGATTTTTGAATCGCATTTGCATAATGAAAATACGATATACAACTTTAAACCTTTTAAATTCAATTCGTACACAAATAAACCAAGCTCATATTTTATTCGTTTTATTAGTAATGGGGTAGAGTTTGAATACTCTTTTTCATTAACAAGAGCTGAAATTATAAGCGAGAGTTTGTATTACTATCCTCAAGGTAGAATTAAAAAAATATTTACTCGTGACGAGCGATTAGGTAAAACCAAGAAAGAAAAATATTCTTTTGGTTCTGTAATTCGTCGCCCAATGGATGTAGCTGAAAACACCTCAAATAAGACACTTTATATTTCTCGTGCAAGTCAAATGGATAGAGATATTGCCAAAGAGATATTTAATTATTTTAATGATAAATTTATTTTAAGGTATAAAAATAGACCAATTGAACTCCTTTTTAATGAAAATAAAAATATTTTACTACAAGCATTAAAGATTGCTGATAGTGATATTATTGACATCAAAATTAAGAAAGAGAAACAAGTTGGGAAAGATATATCCTTTAATTTAAGTACAAATCAAGCATCAGTAATAGATACAAAAACCGACACTTTAAGAATAACAACATATCATAAATCATCACCAAAAACACCTTTTGATTTTCAAACGGAAGAATCTGATGGTACAAAAAAACTATTTGCTGTAATGCTTACAATTATTGATATTGTAAAGAATAATAAAGTTCTGCTTATAGACGAGATTGGTGAAAGCTTACATACAAGTATTGTAGAGTATATTATTTCTCTTTTCAATTCAAGTGGTAAAGCACAATTAATCTTCACCACACATAATACTAAATTACTGAATTTAAGTAAATTAAGAAAAGACCAAATCTATTTTGCCAATAAAAATGAACAGGCAGCAACCGATCTGTATTCACTATACGACTATAATGACTTTAGAGACACTATGGATGCCGAAAAGGCTTATTTGCAAGGGCGATTTGATGCAGTTCCTTTTATTGATGATATAGAAAATCTTAAAAGCATATTGTATGAGTAGGAAGAGACAATCTCCCAAAGGTAAACTAATGAAACCTACTTTCTTTGTTTTCTGTGAAGGAAAAACGGAAGAATTATATGTAAAATATTTGAAATCTAAATATCGTATTCCCTTTGAAATAGACACTCAAATTGCACAGAATAAAATTACATCTAAGTATATTAAAAACTATAAGAAGAGCAAATTTACACACCCAAAAGATAAAACATTTTTGATGTACGATTTAGATGTTCCAAAGATGTTAGATAAGCTTCAAAAAATTGAAGGCACTACTTTATTAGCATCTAACCCATGCATAGAGTTATGGTATTTATTGCATTATAAAGAACAAAAAGCAGAAATAAGTTGCTTATTATGCAATAAAGAGCTTAAAAAACGAAATGGCAATTACACCAAAACAATTATAGAAGCTAAGCTAAAAGATCAGCTGAAAACAAAGCAACAGAAAGCTGTTAATAGAGCAAATAAACTAAAGAAATATGGCAACCCAAGTTCAAATATTTATTTGCTAATTGAGGAATTGGAGAAGGTGAGAATGGATATGAAAGAATAAAAATATAGTAATGTGATTAAAAATAATATATGTATTACAAAATTACTTATTGTTTTCTAATTCAAAGAACATTCCTGCTATTCCAAAACATCTCAGTTTTTTATTTTTAGGAAAAATCCTAATCCCATCTAGATTTTTGTATGGTTTACGAGTTGTTTTACCTTGATATATCGAACAAATTAAAAAATCATTTGTTTTACCTCCTTGAAAACTGTTACCAATTTGGGATTTCCCATAATTCTGAAATTCACTTGATGATGGGTTAATAATAAATAAAACTAATACTATTATGCCAGTTATTAATAGGAATTTTTTTTCATAGTTATTATTTTATCAATATCCTTTTTTCTAAATAAATTAATGAGTAATATGGAACGAAGTTACAAAATATTTATTCACTACTAAAATAAGAAAAAGGTTTCTTTTAGTATTGTGTAATAAACTCAGAAATAGTTGTTGCAAAAGCTTTTTCTTTAATGAAATAATTGCGTCATAATAACGCCAAAGTAATAATAAACAGAGTATAAGCATTATGAAACAAAAAATTAAACCATTTACAATCCTAAAAAAAGTAAATATATTTATTAATAGTAATATAAAAATCAATAATTATACATATATGTAAAAAAATTATAGTATCTTTGTAAACCAAAATCAATAATGAATTATAAACTCATAAAATTAGATAAATATAGTGGA
>Ga0256827_10001546_pt1 | contig 14749 bp, 18 predicted proteins | sample CV84metaG_FD_185977 | JGI IMG/M metagenome (GOLD analysis project Ga0256827, IMG submission 185977) | Hydrothermal vent microbial communities from East Pacific Rise, Pacific Ocean - CV84 | ecosystem: Environmental > Aquatic > Marine > Hydrothermal vents | place: Pacific Ocean: East Pacific Rise... | reverse complement strand
ACCTCATCAGGATTTACACCTTTGTTAAGGTCTTTACCACCAAAGTATTTAGAAACAGCTTCTTGAGCAGCTGGTACACGAGTAGAACCACCAACCATAATAATCTCTTTAATCTCATTATTATCTAAATCTGCTTCAGCCATAGCTGTTTTAATATGAGAGATAGTTTCATCAATAAGTTCAGAAATCATACCCTCAAATTTAGCACGAGTAAGTTTTACAACTAGATGTTGTGGCCCAGCTTCTGTCATAGTGATAAATGGTAAGTTGATTTCTGTTTCAGTTGCAGAACTTAACTCTTTTTTAGCATTTTCAGCAGAATCTTTTAAACGTTGTAATGCCATTTTGTCATTTTTAAGTTCAATACCATGACTTGATTTAAACTCATCATTTAAAAAATCAACGATTTTATTATCAAAATCATCACCACCTAAAAATGCATTACCATCTGTTGAAAGAACTTCAAAAGTACCATCGGAGATCTCAAGAGTTGTAACATCAAATGTTCCACCACCAAGGTCATAAACAAGTACATTTTCTTCAGATTTACTATCAAGACCATAAGCAAGTGCAGAAGCTGTTGGCTCATTTATAATTCTTAATACATTAAGACCAGCAATTGTACCTGCATCTTTAGTCGCTTTTCTTTGACTATCATTAAAATAAGCTGGAACTGTAATAACAGCATCTGTCACAGTTGAACCAATATAAGCTTCAGCATCCTCTTTAAGTTTTGTAAGAATTTTAGCTGAAATTTCTTGAGGAGTGTAAACTTTACCAGCAACATCAACACAAGCAGCACCATCTTTATCTACTATATTATAAGTAACTTTATCATGAGCTTGTTTTGCATTCTCTTCATTCATCATAAGACCCATAATTCTTTTGATAGAGGAGATAGTTTTTTCAGGGTTTGTAATCGCTTGACGTTTTGCTGGATCTCCAACTAAAACTTCACCTTTATCTGTAAATGCAACTACCGATGGAGTTGTATTTTTACCCTCTGCATTAGGGATTATTTTCGCTTCACCACCCTCATAAACTGCTACACATGAATTTGTTGTTCCTAAATCTATACCAATTACTTTTGACATTTTTCTTTCCTTTTATCTTAATTTTTTATTATTTTATAATTAATTTGCTACGACTACCATCGCTTCACGAAGTGGGCGATTTTTATATTTATATCCCGTTTGAAATGTTTGAACTATCTGTCCACTTTCAACATCTTCACTATCCATCGCTTGAATAGCATTATGAATATTTGGATCAAAAGGTTCATCATGTGAAACTAATGTTACACCATGCTTTTCAAGTTGTGTTAAAAAAGATTTATGAGTAAGTTCTATCCCCTCTTTTAATTTATCAAAAAGTTCTGCTTTGTCTGCATCACCAGTAACCGACTTCATCGCACCATCAAGAGCATCAAGAACAGGAATCATATCTTTTGCAAATTTTTCATTTGCATATTCAACCGCTGTATATTTTTCACGTTCAAGTCTCTTTTTGATATTATCAAAATCAGCATGAACACGAGCATACTTATCTTTTAACTCATTCATTTCGGCTTGAAGTAGATCAAACTCATTTTCAACTGCTTCCGCTTCCGCTTCTGCCTCATCTATACTATGATCTATTGTTTCCTCAGTCTGTTTTTGAGGTTCATCTTTTGTTATCTCTTCTTTTGACATAATAGTTACAACACTCCTTTTGAATAAAAGTTAACCGTATTATACACATTGAGTGTAACAATGTCAAGTAAAAGTTGAGTTACTTCTTATCAAGTTGTATTTATTCTATATCCGATTCCTCTAATATTTTCAATTAGCATATCTGGTAATAGCTGTTTAAGTCTATTTATATAGACTCTAATAGCCCCTAAACTAGTGGTTTGTGAACTATTCCACAGTTCATCTATAATCATCTCTTTTGGGACAACACTATCTTTATGTAAAATCAATAATAAAAGTAATTGATACTCTTTTTTAGAAAGATCTAACATATTTTTATTATAAAAAAATGTTTTATGCTCATCATCATGACATAATAAACCTATACATTCAGGAATGTTTTTATTTACTCTGCGTAAAATAGCTTTAATTCTAAATAAAAGTTCATCATTATCAAAAGGTTTACTAATATAATCATCTCCACCACTATTAAAAGCATCAGATAATTTATCTTTTGAATTATGTGATGTTAAAAAAATAGCAGGTGTATTATCTTGTGCATCTCTTAACTCTTGTAGTAAAGTAATTCCATCAATAAGAGGAACATTTATATCAAAGAGATAGAGATCAAATTTTGTATCATAGGAGAAGTTTAGTGCAGTTTGTCCATTTGGAGCATGTGTTACATCATACTCATCAAGAAGATCTAAAAGAGTCTCTGCAAAAAGCAGATCATCTTCTAGAAATAGTATTTTAATCAACGCTAGCTATTGCCCAATTAATAGCTTCACCAGCATACATAGGGACAACTGTTCCATAAGTTTGAGGAACTACAAAAGTTCTTTTTTCTAATGTAACTTCTTTAAATTCAGGGCAGATACCATAAATATTTTGAGCATTATCACTTACAAAAGCTTGAAGATTATCAAGTTTATCATACTGTTCAAAAATTTCACATAATAACTGAAGAGAGATAGGTGCGGTAAATACACCTGCGGCACAACCATATGATTCTTTGGCATGTTGTGGATGTGGAGCAGAATCTGAACCAAACATAACTTTAGGGTGTGCTTCAAGTGCAACAGTTAAAAGTGCATCTAAATCTTCTGGTCTTTTTGCTATCGGTTTACAAAAGTGGTGAGGCATCATCATTCCACCTATCACATCATCAAGAGTTAAAAGAAGATGATGTACTGTAATAGTTGCATAAAGATTTTCATATTTATCTAACATATCAACAGCTTCTTTAGTCGTGATATGCTCCATAATTATCTTCAAGTCTGGGAAATTTTTTGCTAAAAGTTCATAAATACTCATAAATTCAGCTTCTCTATCCATAACAAATCCATCTGTTTCACCATGAACACAAAGAGGAATATCTAAATCACTCATAGCTTGAAGTGTTGTTCTCATCTCATCAATATTAAATGAAGATACTCCCCCCTCTGAATTTGTAGTAATTCCAGCAGGATATAATTTTATCGATGTTATTTCATCTACAACACTCTCTAAAAAAGCTTTATCATAGTTTTTATAAAAAAGAGTCATATATGGTTCAAAATAATCATTTGGTACAGCAGACATAATTCGCTCTTTGTATGCTATAACATCATCAAGTGTAGCAACAGGGGGAACAAGATTTGGCATAATAATAGCACCACTATAAGAGTATGCTGTAAGTGGTGCAACAGTTTCTAACATAACACCATCGCGAAGATGAAGGTGCATATCAAGAGGCATTAAAATAGTATGAGTTTTCATTAGTTTCCTTAAAGTTTAATTTTTCGTTATTTCTTCTTCTATAATTGTTGTTTCTATCTGTTTTTGTTTTGGTTGAGTTAAAGAAAGAATAATCTCCTCTTCCATTATTGGAGATAATTTTCCATCTGATACGAGATCAAGCATCTTTAAAAGGCGTCTTTCATCATGCTCTCTCTCTTTTAACATCTCTTCATGACGAAGCTGATCTTGATAGAGTTTATTTTTAAGATCTCTATTCTTTTTATTATTTATAAAAAGAAGTATAAATGCAATTGTCACAGAAAAGATTATAGCAAGTGTAATATAAAATCTATTTTGCATATTTTCTTTACTTGTTAAAGCATCTATCTCAGACCTTTTTATCTGTGTTACAGATTGAGTACCAGCCACATTTTTTTTTGTATCTGACTCTATTTTTGCTATTTTTAGTCTATTCTCTGACTCTATTTTTGCTATCGCTATTTTAGATTCTGCATCTATTTTTGATATTTCAACTTTACTTTTACTCTCTTGAACTCTACTATTTTGAGTATTTACTAAAGAGGGATTAACCTCTTTAGATTGAGAATAACCGTTTAATGTCGGGAGATAACCTCTTGTATGAGATGATTCTTGACAACCTGAAATTGATAAAAGTATGAGTAAGCTTATAAATAATGATTTCATAAAAGGCATTATACTACAAAAAAATTATTTACTTATAAAGAGTTTTGAGCTTCAACAATCAGATTATTTATAGCTTTTTCATACTCTAAAGCACCCTCTTTTGTTGTTGCTTCAAAACGTGTCACTAAAATAGGTGTTGTATTACTTGCTCTAACTAAACCCCATCCATCTTCAAAATTGATTCGAACACCATCAACTTCAATAATATCTTTAATCGTCGGAATATATTTAGGTGGAGTTTTTAATAACTCCTTTACTCTCTCCATAATTTTAAATTTTTTATCTTCTGTTGTTTTAACTTTTATCTCATCTGTTGAAAAGAGTTTTGGTAATTTGTCTAACTCCATATCTAAATCTATTCCATCATTTAAAAGTTCTAACATTCGTAATGTTGCATATATAGCATCATCATATCCAAAATATCTATTTTTAAAAAAAATATGTCCACTCACTTCACAAGCTAAATCTGCATCTATCTCTCTCATCTTAACCTTAAGATTTGAGTGTCCTGTCTTATACATAACAGCATTACAACCTCGTTTCATAAGTTCATCATACATTATTTGAGAACATTTTACCTCTCCAACAACTGTTGGCTTATCCATTTTCATACTATATAAGAGTGCCATCATATCACCCTTAATATTATTTTTATGTGTTAAAACAGCTATTCTATCAGCATCTCCATCATATGCAAATGCGATATCACCCTCTTCCTCTAATAATTTTTTTATATCTTGTAAATTATGTTCTTCAGATGGATCTGGATGGTGATTTGGAAATGTTCCATCTGGCTCTACATATAACCCTTTCGTTTGTAACTCTAATCTTTTAAAAATATCTTCCGTTACAACACCAGCAACACCATTTCCACAATCATATACTATTTTAGTATTCATCCCTTTGAGATGCTGGAATTCCTCCACTAAAAAATCTATATATCGACTTACAGCATCTATCTCAGTTACATCTCTTTGTACTTTTTTAGGTATCTCTGTTGCATTACATTCTCGACCTAAAGCATAAATATCTTCACCAAAAAAAGGTGCTTTATCCACTGTTATTTTAAATCCATTGTACTCACTTGGATTATGAGAACCTGTAATCATTACAGAAGCAGATGGAGTGATTCCATTCCAATTTTGATAATTTGTAAAATAATTTACAGGAGTAGGAACAAGCCCCATACCTAAAACTTTTTTACCTCCAGCATTTAATCCTGTACATAAATATTCAAAAAGAATTGGTGAATGACTTCTAGCATCATATCCTACACTAACATATTCTCCCTCTATTTTTGAAGCAAGTATGTACCCTATTTTCGTTACACTCTCTTCATTTAACTCTTTCTCATAAATACCTCTAATGTCATACTCTCTATATATACTCATATATAATCCTCATAAATCGATGTTTGTATAATTATACATCATTTTTCTTTGTTATATAACCTTATATATGATAGACTTTTGGTAGACTTTTTAAATAGATTAAAATAAAGGTATTAAATTATGGTTAAGATAGTAGTCCTCGATGCAAGCTCAACAGTAAAAATCAAAATACAAGATCTTCTTTTTGATATGAATTCAGAACAATTAGATATAGAACTTTTTGATGATGGAAATGATGCACTTGATCATATAAAAGAGAATGGTGCAGATATTATATTTTCATCAATAGAAACAGAGGGATTGGATGGTGTTAGTTTTGTTGATATTTTATTAAGAGAACATCCTGAATATACATCTTCACTTTATGTTGTTACTTCTCAAAACAGTGGTGATACATTTGAAGAGATGAAAAATGTTGGAGCAAAAAAATTTATCAAAAAACCTATCAATGATGAATATTTTAAACATTTTATCATTCCAGAGATAGAAAAATCTTTAAAAAAGGGCTAAACTTAGCTTAAAAATAATAAAAATGATATAATCCCAAGATTAAAAAACATAGGATTAAAAAATGAAATTTGTCTCAATAGTAATGGGTTCTAAAAGTGATTATGAAGTGATGAAATCGTGTTCAGATACCTTTGAAGCTTTTGGTGTTAATTATGAACTAATTATATCATCAGCACATCGTTCTCCAGAAAGAACAGCACAATATATCAAAGAAGCTGAAGCAAAAGGTGCTCAAGTATTTATTGCTGCAGCTGGAATGGCAGCCCATTTAGCAGGTGTTTTATCATCCAAAACAGTTAAGCCTATAATTGGTGTACCTATGAGTGCTTCTGCTCTTAGTGGAATAGATGCTTTACTTTCAACTGTTCAAATGCCAGCAGGTATGCCAGTAGCAACAGTAGCAATAGGTAAAGCTGGAGCGATTAATTCAGCTTATTTAGCTATGCAAATGTTAGCATTAGATAATGAAGAGTTAGCTATTAAACTAAAAGAGGATCGTATTGCTAAAGCTAAAAAAGTAGAGATCGATTCTTTAGAGATAGAAACAATCATTAAATAATTATTTTTCAAAAAAAGGATATATATGACGTGGATGAAAGATGAAGAGTATAGTGAAGTAACAGGTTTAAATATTTCAGCTATTGATGATTTAATCGAAAGAGGAAAACTAACGGTCAAAGTAGAACATGGAGTTAGATATATAGACCCATCTACTGGAGCTAAAGAAGCTGTTCCTGTCCAACTTCAAGCTTTGTCCACTCATAACACTCATGATATGATAGTTAAACCTGAATTTGTTGAAAAAACGATAGGAACTATTATAAATCTTCATGAAAAAGTTCTTGATGCAAAAGATGAAACACTTGATGCAGTACGTGTTGAAAATGATTTTTTAAGAAAAGCACTTGAATCTCTACAAGAGCTTTATGATGAAGATAGAAAAACAATAGCAACTTTAACTGAACAATTAAAATTAGCACAACAGGACGTAGAGTTTATGCGTAGAAAATATAAACTTATGTGGAATAAAGCGATAGAGGAACATGCTAAATAACTTTTTAATATTTAGCTATTTTTCCATCTCTATTTAATTTTAATATCCACATATTTGATTCTTGAGAGTTTTTAGATCTATTAACTCCTGCTACGGCTACTTGAGAATTATACAAAATTGTTAAAGCATTAAACTTATCATAGTTTTCATCGCCATAATGCTCCTGTGTTAACATACTCAAATCATTACTTAAAAGCATTACTAAACCATCACTATTAAATTCATCTTGAACATAACCAACACCAACCAATGTTCTATCTGTAAACTCTTTAATATCTACTAAAACAGAACTATATGTTGTACTTATATTTTTTTCTATTAAAATATTTTGATCGATATCAAATTTTACTAACCGAATCTGCTGTTTATCCATATCGTCTTTATAATTTAATGTTACTAAAAAATTATTATCTCTTAGTCGAATTAAACTATTTCCATTGAGATCTTTGTCATATAGATATTTTTTAATCCATATTTTATCTCCATTTTCATTAATTCTCATAAAAGATAACTTTTTTTTATTATTATATACAGTTGAAGATAAAACTATAATAGAGCCATCCATCGCTTCAACAGCATCAATTCCTATATCATCATTTTCTGTTCCATATTTTTTACTCCAGATAATATCTCCACGAGAGTTAAAACGAGTTAAATATATATCATTCTTACCTAAACCTGTTTCAAAAAGATTATCATCTTTAGAGCGAGTTGTCATCGCGGAACCAATACTTAAAACTCCTCCATCTGATAATAAAATCATATTATTCATCTTATTATGATTTTGTGTACCAAATATTTTAGTAAAAATAGTATTTCCAAATGGATCTAATTTCATAATAATTAAAAATCCACTTAATGTATATCCTCCAATAAAATAGTTATTATCTTCTGTTTTTACAATTGCTGTTGATTTATTAAAATTTTTTAACTCTGTACTTTTCGATATTTTTATTTTAGCATTTTGATCAATTTTTATATAATGAATTTGTGTTCCATAAGAGCTATGTTTTTGTTGCTTTAAAAAATCAAAAACATTATCAAAAGAGTGATTTTGTTGCATCTTAGCACTATTAAAAGATTGAGAAAAGCCGATAGCACTAATTTGTCTATCATAATCTTGTGTAATATCAAAAAGAGCTTCATTAAAGGGTTTTTCTATTACAATAGAGAAATCAGTGGGACTAGCATATAAAAAAGATGTGAAAAGTAAAAATGAAGAGAGTTTTTTTTTCATTTAAGAGGCTACTTATATTTATATTTTTGGTGCAAAAGCACCAAATAAAAACCTATTTAAGATTTTCGAATGGAGCAGTTACAACTTGTTTTCTAGTTACTGTATATGGAACTAATGCTGCTGCACGAGCTCTTTTAATAACGATAGAGATCATATCTTGGTGACGTTTACAGTTACCAGTTAAACGACGTGGCATAATTTTATATCTTTCTGAAAGAGAAAAACGTAATGCCCCCGTATCTTTATAATCCATGAAGTCTACTTTTGCTTCACAATATTTACAATATCTTTTTTTATATTTTCTTTTTTCTGACATATTATTTCCTTAGTTATCTATTTTCTAAAATGGAATTTCATCTTCATCGATGTCTATCGTTGGAATATCGGTAGCACTTGGCATTGTACGGCTTGTTTCTTGGGCTTGACTTGCAGAGTTATAACTTGGCTGTTGCTGTTGTTGATAACTTTGTTGTGACCCATTATTTTGACCATAACTTTGTTGCTGTTGTTGTACAGGTGGTTGATAAGATTGTTGTTGTCCTTGCTGAGGATAACCACTACCCTGATTCATATCATTGTTACCCATTGGAGCATTATTATATGTACCTTGATTGCTATTATCACCTTTAGAATCCAACATCTGCATAGTAACTACTGTAACACCATGTTTAGATCTTTTTTGTCCATTTTGGTCTACCCATTGATCAAATTTTAATCTACCTTCTACAAGTATTTTACTACCTTTTCGAAGATACTGATTGGCAACTTCAGCACTTCTGCCGAAAAATGTAATATCAACAAAACACACTTCCTCTTTTTTTTCACCATTTACAGTAAATTTATGGCTTGTAGCGATAGCAGTACTTGCAATCCCCATTCCACCTTGAGAGTATCTCAGTTCTATATCACGTGTTAAATTACCAACCAAAATTATTTTATTGAACATAAGTTTTCCTTAATTGTTTTAGCTTTTGCTAATTACTCTGCTGCTGCTTCAGTTGCTGGAGCTTCTTCAGTTGCTGGAGTTTCCACTTTTACAGCTGCTGCTTTATTAGCTTTTTCAACTAAACTAGTCCATGCTGCTTTTTCACGATTTGTATCGTATTTAATAGTTACAAAACGAAGTAAATCTTCATTGATACGAAAACGTCTTTCAATTTCATTAATAGCTGATGGAGCAATTGTAGAATAGATAACATGGTAATAACCACGCTCATTTTTATCGATTGGGTAAGCTAATTTTCTCATTCCCATCGCTGTTGTTGCAGCAATTTCGCCACCATTTGAAGTAATAACTTCTTCAATAGCTTTAATGCTAGCTTGAATCTCTTCTGCTGTAAATGTAGGTTTTACAATTACTAGGTTTTCGTAGTTTCTCATATAATATGATCTCCTCTTGGTATATGTCATAAATGACGTTTGTTTCCCTTTCGGCTTCAAGATATATCATAAATAATAAAATGATACAAAGAGAAAGGAACAAAAGATTATAGAAAAAAAATACTTAAGTATTACTATAAAACAGCAAAAAAATACTATCTTTTTTACTTTTATAGGATATAGTTACAAAAATAAAAAAAGAAGTATACTCCTCATGGCAAGAAAACGAAAAAAAGAGAAAAAAATTTCTCATAATTTACATTTAAATAAACAAAAAAGCTCTATTAAAAGTTATCTACTATGGATATTAATCATAATACCTGCCATAGCCTTCGTTTTTATAGTTGGTTATTATATAGGGTTTAAATCTGCTTTACATCAAACAAAACATACAAGAAAAATAGAAAATATTTCTCACTCTACCAATAAAGAAACAAAAGATATTATTAATGATGCACAAAAACGATTAGAACTATTAAAAAAAAGTGATGTTGTTGAAAAAGTTGCCATTATTAAACCAATCAAAGAAAATAATAAAATCTATACCTCTGCACTTCACGAATTTGATGAAAAAACAGATATCCCACCTCAAAATATTAAAAGAAAAATTCAAGTAGTACAACAGAAACCTAAACTTGCTATAATTATTGATGATGTCAGTACAAAATCACAAGTAAAAGCGATTAAAAGTTTACATATTCCTATTACCATGTCTTTTTTACCTCCCAGTTCAGCTCGTCCGAACTCTGCAAAACTAGCTAGTAAAGAAAATTTTTATATGGTACATCTTCCTATGGAAGCACAACATTTTACAGCTGAAGAGCCTTTAACTCTTAGAGTAAGTGATTCTCAAAAAAAGATCTCTTCCAGAATTAAAGAGTTAAAGACTCTTTTCCCTCGAGTTAAATATATAAATAACCATACAGGAAGTAAATTTACAGCTGATGAAAAAGCGATGAATAGACTTATCTACTCTCTAAATAAAAATAAGATAACATTTATAGATAGTAGAACAACAGCAAAAACAAAAGCTCCTAAAGTTTTAAAAAATTTTGGTAAAAAATATATTTCAAGAGATGTTTTTTTAGACAATAAAAGTGAAAAACACTATATTTTAGGCCAAGTAAAAAAAGCGATTAGAATAGCTAAAAAATATGGTTCAGCTATCGCTATCTGTCATCCACATCCGACAACTATTTTAGCTTTACATGCAGCAAAAAATCTATTTAAAGATGTTGAATTAGTTTATATTAATAATATTGATTAGATATGAGTATATTATCTCAACATATTCCTGAACTAGAGAGTATGAAAAAATATCCTTTAGAACTTTTTTATAATGGAAACTTAGAACTTTTGACTCGAAAAAAGATATCTATTGTTGGAACACGAAAACCTAGTAAATATTCCAGAACAGCTATTCAAAATATATCATTAGCTCTTTCTAATGCAGGTATTTGTATAGTAAGTGGTGGAGCTATGGGAATAGATGCTATTGCACATAATGGTGCTGGAGCAAATAATACTATTGCTATTTTACCTTGTGGTATCGATATTAGATATCCATCTGTAAATAAAAATTTACTTGCAAATATAGAAAAACAAGGTTTATTATTAACACAATTTAGAGATGGTGCAACAGCTCGACCTTATAGTTTTGTTCTTAGAAATGAGATTGTAGTAGCACTTGGTGATATTTTAATAGTAGGAGAAGCAGATCTTAATAGTGGTAGTATGCGAAGTGTAGAGTTTGCATTAGAAATGGGTAAAGAGATATATGTTCTCCCTCAAAGAATAGGTGAAAGTTCTGCTACAAATAAACTTTTAGAAGAGGGAAAAGCTAAAGCTATCTATGATGTAGATAAGTTTATATCTAAATTTAGTAACATTGTAAGTAAAAATAGTGATGATTTTTTAGAATATTGTAAACATAATCCAACATATGAAGAAGCTGTAAAAAAATTTCCAACTAGAGTTTTTGAAGCAGAATTAAGTGGAGAGATAGAGATAAAAAATGCTACTATATATATTAATATATAGTAGCACCCATTTAATCAATTATCTTTTTTCTACAACTTCAATAGAATTAATCGCATCTTTACCTTCAATCGATGCAAGGACATCAAAACTAGCACTATCATCTCTCTCTATTGCACCAAAAACAGTATGAACACCATCTAAATGAGGTGTATCTACAAATGTAATAAAAAATTGACTTCCACCTGTATTTGGTCCAGCATGAGCCATAGATAAAGTACCAGGAACATGAACAGAAGTATTTGTTGAAGTTTCACAAGCGATAGCCCAATCTGGCCCACCAGTACCTGTTCCTGTTGGACAACCACCTTGAGCCATAAAACCTGGAATTACACGGTGAAAGTTAAGATTATTATAAAAACCTGTATTTGCTAAATGTGCAAAATTTGCAACAGTATTTGGTGCTTCATCTGGAAACATTTTTAACCAAATATCACCTTTACTTGTAGATATTTTTGCATATTGTAATTTTGCTAATTCATCAGCACTTAAGTTGTATTCTTTAAGTTGAGTTCTTCCAAACATATATAAACCTTTATTTTTTAATAAAGTTATTATAGTAAAAGTTATCTAAAAATATAGTTTTTTATTTTTGTTCTGTGTAGATTTTTTCTAAAAATTCTGTTTGCTTTTTTGCCTCTTCTAATCTCTTTTTATTTACCATAAAAGCATCAAGAGTTAAAATAAGAAAAAGTGATAGAATAATATAAAGTGTAGTAATAAAAAAAGATAGTGAAAAACCTAATATAAAAAAGGTTTTAAACACTATAATAGCACCAAATAGGATTATCGCCCATGATGCTCCTAGCAAAAAGCTTATAATACGTTCATATATATCTTTTTGCATAGAATTATTCAAAGTTTTACCTAGTGTTCTTCAACTGCAACAGCAGAACCTAAATAAACTGTTGTAAGCATCATAAAGATAAATGCTTGTAAGAAAGCCATAAAAGTAAGTAATGCAAATGGTATCATTGGTAATAACCATGGAGCAAGCATTAATATTACCATTAAGAACATATCATCACCCTTTACATTTCCAAATAAACGAAAAGATAAAGATACTAAACGAGAAAAGTGTGAAACGATTTCAATTGGAAACATTAACCAATACAACCACCAAACTGGACCCATAAAGTGTTTAAAATATTGAACAACACCTTGACGCTTAATACCTTCATAGTTGTAATAAACAAAAACTACTAAAGCTAATGTAAGTGGCATCTCTAAAAATGCTGTTGGAGCTTCAAAACCTGGAATAACTCCGATTAAGTTAGCAATAGCAACAAAAAGACCAATAGTCGCAACTAATGGAACATAACGACGTGCATTCTCTTCACCCATTACATCTTTACCCATTTGAAGTACACCTTGAATGTATGCTTCCATAACATTTTGTGTACCTGTTGGAACTAACTGTAAATTTGACATAGCTACTCTAACTAATACTAAAGCTATACCTGCAGACAATAACATATGCGTTATATAAATAAAAGTCTTATCATGTGTGATAAGACCAAAAAATGTAAACAATTCTGGCATAAAAGCTCTCCCTGTCTAAAATAAACTATCAAATTATAATCTAACTTGCATTAAATCATTATAATAAAAGCCACTATTTTGAATGTTTCTTTGTAACTTTTTTAATTTTTTTCGCTTTGAGATTTCTATTTGCTACATTTTCAAGAAAAACAGTTGCATAAGATCCTTTCGGTAGTGTAAACTCTAATGAAAATTTGTTAAAGTTTTCATTATATTTAGTTATAACCTCTTTAGGAAATATTATGGCAGGACGGCGTAAACCTTTATCATATAAGAAACCATCATCATATTTCTCTTCTATTTTTCGAGCTTCTCCTCTTGCTCTATAAACATCTCTCCCACATAATAAACCTGTTGGTAATACTTTTGCTTCTTGAAAATCTTTTAATGGTATATTTTTGGGTGTAAAAATTTTACCTGTTAATGTCATATAAATATCACCTTGAAGAAGTTTATATATTCCATTATTATTCTCTCGAGAGAATAATACTCTCTCTTTTAACCAATCATTAAAAAATTGACTTTGATATATTGAGATAAGAAATTTTTTCACTTTTGCATCTTCTATATGTAACTCTCCTGCAATCATCTCTTTTGCTTGATCTATTGAATCACCATCTCTACCAAAACGTTGATAACCAAAATAGTTTGGTAATCCAGATTTTTCACTTTTCTTTGCTAGTTTTTCAATACGTCCAGCATCTATCTGTTGCACTCCATAAAGATTTATCTGAAATCTATTTCCAGCTAAATCTCCCATTCTAATAGGAAATTTATCTCTTTGTATTTTTAAAATTTTTATCTGCTTATTTTTAAATTTTTTCAATGCTTTTTCATATTTAGCTTCAATTGAAATATATTGTGTTGTTGTTGCATGTTTATCTTTTAATCCAGCATATCCTATTTTTTCAGCAGGAATATTTAAAAATTTAGCAAATTCAGCTATCATATCCCATGTTGTCATTTCAACTTTTTTTATGTTCACAATTAAAAAATTTCCACTTCCTTTAAACGTTCTTACAGGAATCTCATCAACAATAAAATCTTTCTCATTTTGCTCAAAATCAAAATCTATCTGTTCATTATTTTGAAGATACTCTCTTTTCATTATATAATCTCTAGCCATATTCTCTCTCTTTTATAATTGTAATAGATTTAGCTCTTTTTGAGCTATCTCTATATCTTGTTGAATTGCATCATTTAATTGCTTTAAATTCTCAAATTTTTTATTCTCTCTAATAAATGATATAAAACTTACAGATGCTCTCTCTTGACACAATACTTCAGCATCCAAAATATGTGATTCTATTGCAAAAGAGGTATCAGTAGTTACTCTATGACCAATAAATGTAACAGATGGATGTAAATGTTTCTCATTATCTATACTAGTTAATGTTACATATACACCCTCTTTAGGTAATAAAAAATTTTCTGTTTGAAGATTGATAGTTGCCACTAACTCTTTTTTTCCTATCCCTTGACCTTTTATCTGTTTCCCTTT
>Ga0256827_10001545_pt1 | contig 14753 bp, 12 predicted proteins | sample CV84metaG_FD_185977 | JGI IMG/M metagenome (GOLD analysis project Ga0256827, IMG submission 185977) | Hydrothermal vent microbial communities from East Pacific Rise, Pacific Ocean - CV84 | ecosystem: Environmental > Aquatic > Marine > Hydrothermal vents | place: Pacific Ocean: East Pacific Rise... | reverse complement strand
CCTGTGCTCCCTTCAGTGAAGCCCTGAACCCACTCATCACCTCATCAAAAATCAGAAGGGTGCCATGTGTGTCACAAAGAGCCCTGAGTGCTTTAAGAAACTCCTCTTCCGCAGGTACCAACCCCATATTTCCTGCAATCGGTTCAATGATAATACAGGCAATACCCTCTTTCGCATCGGCAAAACACTGCTCTACACTCTCGATATCGTTATAGGTAGCCAGCAGTGTATGTTTTGTGAAATCAGCAGGCACTCCCGGACTTGACGGTGTCCCGAATGTCGCAAGCCCTGAACCTGCCTGTACCAACAGCGAGTCGGAGTGCCCATGATAACAGCCGGTAAATTTTAAAATGTTGTCTCTCCCCGTTACACCTCGTGCCAGACGAATGGCAGACATAACGGCTTCGGTTCCAGAACTGACAAAACGCACCTTGTCGATACTCTCAAAAAGAGAGACAATCTCTTCTGCCAAAGCAGTTTCAACCGTTGTCGGGGCACCAAAACTAAGCCCTCTTTTCACTGCATCGATGACAGAAGCTTCAATCGCTGCATCACAGTGACCAAAGATGAGCGGTCCCCAGCTCTGTACATAGTCGATATATCGATTTCCATCGATATCGTAAAGGTAGGCCCCCTCACCCTTTTCAATAAAAGGAGGCGTTCCCTCTACTCCGGAGAAGGCACGTACCGGCGAATCTACACCTCCTGGAATGACGCGATACGCCTCTGTGAATGCTGTAATGCTTTTATCGTATGCCATAGTATTAATCCTTGTTATGTATAATTGCACCTGACAAGAGGTCCACTTTAGTCGCGGATTATACACTATAGGCACTTAGGACTATACCCCATTTTCAGGATAAAGGTATTGCACGGATGAAGATAAGAGGAAGAACACTGCGTACACTCGAAGGGCTGCTCCTCTCTCTTCTCATTCACCTGCTCATTTTTCTACTCTTTTTTCTCTTTACAAAAAAAATTACCCCCACACCGCCACCGCCTGCTTCTCGAAAAATCTCTCTCAACCTTCAACAGATCAGTACCACACCACCCCGTCCCAAAGCCCAAAAACACACCCGTCCAATACCTCCTTCTCAGCCACCGTCACTACCCAAACCTGTTACACCTCTTCCCAAAGTCACACCACCCACCGCTACTCCAGTAGTGAAAAGGGTTGCCAGAAAAAAAGTTTTAGATGAAAAAGCCCGTCTTGTCGTAGAGAAAAAAACCCCTAAAGAGAACAATGTAACCAAGATTGTAAAAAAACAAAAAACAAAAAAAACCTCCCCCGCACCAAAGGCAGCGAAGAGAAAGAGAGAGAAATCGACCAAAAAATCGATAAAACGAAGAGTCGTTCACAAACCTTCCCGCAGCAGACATGGACTTGCAGGTGCCCTCATGGGTTCAGGAAGTACCGTCTCACTTGCACCAAGAAGCACTTCATCCCATTACGGTTCTCAAATGATCAAACAGCTGTACGGTGCTGAATTTGACCGCTTTACTCCAACACAGAAACGTTTCATCAAGAACAATCTGGAACGTATACACCGTATTACCCAACGTACGCTTATTCAGAACGGCTATCCCGATGTCGCGGTACGAACGATGCAGGAGGGAACCAATATTGTCACCTTCTATCTCCATCCCAACGGAAACATTACACAACTTAGACTGCTTCGCCATATCGGCTATACCACACTTGACGAAAATACACTGCAAGTCATACGTATTGCCTATAAAGATTACCCGCGTCCCAAAACAAAAACAAAAATTACCTTTTATGTGCAGTATCGTATCTATTAAATAATGTGATTTTTATTTGTTTCGTCCTATAATCTCCCTAATCAATTAAGGAGTTATTGAAATGTTTGGATTATTTTTCTCTTCTAAAAACCAAAAGCTGGTAAAAAAATGGCAAAAAGAGCATGTTAAAATTGTTGAACTGGCACACAAAGTGATTGGTGAATATTCAAAAAACAATCACAAAGGGGCCAAAAAAGCGCTTAAAGAGTTGAATGGATTGGCAGTCGACCATATTATGAATGAAGATATCGAGTTTTACAAGTTGATGCGTGACGAGGATAGAATCGATTCAAAAACGGAAGTATTGGTAGACGATTTTATTCAAAGTTTCAAACAGACGAAATTGACACTGATGAGTTTTTTGAGTAACTACTCCAAACCGGATGTACCACTTGATGATGATTTTTTTACAACATTCAATCAATTGGTCGAAGTGGTAGGTGAAAGAATCGAGTTTGAAGAGAAGAATCTCTATTCCAAACTCAAGGAGAAGTGATTGTTGGGATTGCGCGTCTCAAATCATTGATATTCCTTTTGGTTCCCTGAATCAAAAGGGGATGTTTTTCCGGATCGAGCCAACGGATTATCTCCTTGATCTCTGCCTCCTGCATAACTGTACACCCTGCTGTCGGCACCTTTTTAATATGGATGAAAATACACGATCCCGCACCGGGAAGTGCTCCCTTTTCATCAATATGATTATGGTTGACAACAATGCCGTATCGATAGAAATCTTTTGGAAATTTCATATGCTCTTTACTATGGTAGTCTATGCTGATCTTTCTGCTGTCTACAATTTTATTATAGAACTTTGAATGAACATCGTCGACACAATGATCTGTCTCCCTATAGACTCGGTAGGGATATTTTACATCGAAGGGAGCATAGCCAAATGCCTGTTTGAGTGTAAAAATACCGGCCGGTGATCTACCGTCTCCCTCTCTTTTAATATATTTCGCATCTTTGGGAATGGCATACAACCCTCTTCCCCATCCAAGACCGTTGCGCCCAAGCTTTACAGCAATAGAGCAACCGACCTTCTGCCATTTGCCATATATTTTTTCATATCGTTGCAGATGGCCGCTATTGTCGTTCCACGCCTGGGCGACTACGACAATCAACTGCTCCGTTTTTACTGTTTTTGCATCGACTGTCAGAGCAAAAAGCATCAAACCCACAAAAATTTTTTTCATTATGCTATAATCCTTTCTATGGAATATGGAATCATCTCAATCGTCATACCTTTGCTTACGATCTTTTTGGCTATTATAACAAAAGATGTCATCGTTTCTCTGATAGGTGGAATCTTTACGGGTCTTCTCGTGCTCAACGGCTATGACCCCTTCCGTGCTTTTCTCGGACTCTTCGATGGCATTGTCTCCCTCTTCAGTGAAGGGTGGATTACCAAAACCCTTCTCTTTATGCTTCTTGTCGGAGCGATCATAAAGATCCTGACAGAGAGTGGTGCGGTGGAGAGTTTTGTAAGCTACCTGAGTGGCAAAGCCAAAAAAATAGACTCTCCCACCGGTGCGATGATGCTGGCATATATGATTGGAATCGTTATCTTCATTGAATCTTCCATCACCTCTCTCGTGGCAGGTACCGTTGCCAAGCCACTTTGTGACAAAAACCGTGTCAGTCGGGAGAAACTCGCCTATATCTGTGACTCTACCTCTGCACCTGTCTGTTCACTTATCCCTATGAACGGGTGGGGGGCTTTACTGCTGGGACTCATTGTTACGGGAGTCGAATCCAAAGTGATCGACGGAGATCCTGTTTCGTTACTTATCGCTTCGATTCCCTATAATTTCTATGCTATTTTTACCCTGCTCATTGTTTTGGGAGTCATCTATTTCAAATGGGATATAGGACCAATGAGGGAGGCACTGCCAACCCCCTATCATCCCCACCTTTTCAAGAGAGAAGTCGATGCCTCGCCTTTTCCTATGCTGCTGCCACTCGTTGTCATGGTAATGGCGGTACCTCTCTCCCTCTACTTTACAGGAAAAGGTGATATTTTCAAAGGTTCCGGCTCGACCTCCGTCTACTATGCTGTAATTGTAACACTGATGTTCCTCTACCTCTACTTTGTAGGGGGGAAACGAATGACCCATAAAGCATACTTCAAGAGTTTCTATCAAGGTTTGGGAGAGATGATTCCCGTGACGATGATTTTACTCTTCGCAATCTTCATTGGAAAAATTATTGGCGATCTGGGAACCGCACACTATTTGTCCCACTGGCTCAGCGGCAGTGTCTCTCCCCTACTTATGCCTATGCTGATTTTCCTCACAGCCGGTATCACCGCATTCTCTACGGGTACCAGCTGGGGTACTTTTTCCATTATGATGCCTATCGGACTTGCACTCGGTGCCTCTATGGGCTTGGATATTCCACTCATTATCGCGGCTGTCGTCTCCGGTGGCATTTTTGGAGACCATGCTTCACCTATCTCCGATACGACCATCATCTCCTCGATGGCGGCAGAGTGTGACCATGTCGCCCATGTCCGGACACAATTGCCTTATGCTCTTTTGGGCGGTTTTCTTGCCACTGTGGCTTTTGGTGTTGCAGGCTATGTAACAGGTTAAGCGTACTGATTTCAAAGCGTAGAATAGACTAAAATATAAAAGGAAAAAGCATCGTATGAAACTGCTTGTCTCAGCACTGGAACCCTCTTCGAATCTTCATCTCAGAGAAGTTTTGAAACATACAGACAATGTGGAACTTCTCGGTATTTTCGATAAAAATATACCCCATGGTACCCCACTGTACGATATCAGCCAAATGGCGATCATGGGTGTGGTCGATGCGCTTAAAAAAATCCGCTGGTTCTTCAAGGTGGCAGAGGAGATGGTGACATTGGCCCAGGAGGCGGACAAAATACTTCTGATGGACTCGTCAGGCTTCAATCTTCCTCTGGCAAAAAAGCTCAAAACCGCCTATCCGGAAAAAGAGATACTCTATTACATTCTCCCGCAAGTATGGGCAAGTCGCCCCAAACGTGTTAAAAAACTGGAAAAATACTGTGACAGGCTACTGGGCATTCTCCCCTTTGAATGTGCCTACTACCCCCACCATACCGCCCAGTATGCAGGGCATCCTCTGTTGGATGAAATTTCCCACTCTCACAACGCCACCTCCCAAACCATTGCTTTTATGCCGGGTAGCAGAAAAAGTGAAATTGGCAGACTGCTCCCGCTCTTTAAAGCTGTACGCGCCCGGCTTCCCGAGAAAAAAGCCCTTCTGATCATTCCTGCCGGTTTTTCCAAAGAGAAAATTGACAGCTGGTACGATGATATCTCCATGTTTGAAATTGCGCGGGAGACCCAGACCGCACTGGCACATTCGGAGTTTGCTTTTATCTGTTCCGGTACTGCCACACTCGAAGCCGCACTTATCGGTACCCCCTTTACCCTGGCCTATATTGCCAAAAAAATCGACTATTTCATTGCTTTTAGACTTTTGGGCATTACACGCATTGGTTTGGCGAATATTATACTGGAGCATCACGACAACAGCACACTGCACCATGAACTCCTGCAAGAGGCGGTTACTGTTGACAATCTACTCTTGGAATACTACAATACCGACCGAAAAAAATTTTCCGAAAAAGCCAGAGCGCTCAGAAACTATCTGGGACATGGAAGCAGTCGAAATGTCGCCACTCTTCTTATGGAGGAGTAAAAAAGATGCTGAAAAACCTCAGTATCACCCTTTACATACCGACATCTCCCGTACCCTGTCCCCCACACTTCATCTAAGATAAAGGAGTCCCCCTTTGCTAGTTCATATCTGCTGCTCCGTAGACAGCCACTACTTCCTCCAGAAACTCCGGCAGGAGTATCCTCATGAGAGGCTTGTCGGATTTTTCTATGATCCCAATATCCATCCCTATTCCGAATATACCCTTCGTCTTCTCGATGTCAAACGAAGTTGTAAAATGCTAGGAATCGAACTCATAGAGGGGGCGTACGATACCAGACGCTGGCTTGAAGCGGTCAGAGGATTGGAACATGAACCCGAAAAGGGAGCACGCTGCTCTGTCTGTTTCGACAGACGCTTCGAAGTCACTGCACAAAAAGCCGCTCAGCTGGGAGAGAAATGCTTCACCTCCACCCTGCTCACTTCACCGAAAAAATCACTCTCCCAACTACAACGCGCCGGCGATGCATTAGGTGAAAAATTTGGTCTACGCTTCATTGCACCCGACTATCGAAAAGCCTCCGGTACCCAAGAGCAGAACAGACTTGCAAAAAGAGATGCCCTCTACCGGCAGGATTACTGCGGATGCCTGTTTGGTCTTACCATGCAGCGTGACCAGCAGCAAAAGCTTGCCGATGAACTCTTCAGCCCACTCTCCAGACAGTGTCTGCCCGAGTCGATAGAGGCACGTATTGCCCTGTACGAAAAACGCATGGAACTCGAGACAAAAGAGATACCTTACCAAATTGTAAAACAGCGTTTTCTCAACTGGCGTCTGCAACGTGCTTTTGTACGCATTGCCAAAACGGTGGTTCCTGCCCACTTTCTTCCCTATTCGACACTCAGGGGGACATATACACGGGGAAAAATCGCCTATGCCACAGGAGCACTCCACCATCTCAACAGAGACGAAGTCAAATGTATTACACTGGCACACTATAACCATCTCGCCGATACAAAATACCCCCATGTCACCGCTCTGATTTTTTCACCTCCCTCTTTCGAAAAAGAGGTGACACTGCGTATGGCTCTGGGACTGGATGCCTATGATCTTTCAACGGTCATCGTTCTTGAAAAGATTCCTTCATCCAAAATAGAGCTCTATCTGCACAGTACCACCTACAGTGATGTCAAAGAGGTCTTGCACGATTCAAAAACAAACTAACCATTTTTTTACCATTAATTAGATAAAATAAGAGAATTTTTTTCTAAAGGTTTTTTTATGCTCTATAATGTCGTTGAAATTCAAAAAATTCTTCCACATAGATTTCCCTTCCTTCTTGTTGATCGTATCAATACACTTGAAGCGGGTGTCTATATTGAAGGGTACAAGAATATCTCTATCTCCGAACCTGTATTTCAGGGCCACTTCCCGGACCATCCTATCTATCCGGGTGTCATGATTATCGAAGGAATGGCACAGGCGGGCGGTGTGCTCGCATTTAAAAGTATGGACAATGCCACACAGGAAGAGATCGAGAACAAAGTGGTCTATTTTATGAGTATCGACAAAGCGAAATTCCGCTCACCCGTGACACCGGGAGATCAGCTTGTCTACAAGATCAATGTCATTAAAAACAAAGGTGCTATCTGGCAGCTCGATGCCAAAGCGTATGTCGATGACAAACTGGTTGCACAGGCTGAACTCAAAGCCATGATTGTAGACAAATAGGTTTCTGGATGTCCTTTATTCACCCTACTGCCGTCATCGAAGAGGGCGCGAGACTTGCAGAGAATGTCTCTATCGGTCCTTTTGTCTCTATCGGTGCACAGGTATCCATCGGTGCCGACACATCGATTGCCTCCCATGCGGTCATTGAAGGCAATACAACCATCGGCAGAGGAAACCGTATCTTCTCCCATGCCGTCATCGGCACGATTCCCCAGGATCTAAAATATGCAGGGGAAGATGTCTCACTCAGCATTGGAGACAACAATACCATTCGTGAATTTACCCTGCTCAACCCTGGTACCAAAGGTGGTGGTTCGGTGACAAAAATAGGTCATTCAAATCTTCTCATGGGGTATGTACACCTTGGACACGATGTGATTTTGGGTGACCATTGTATTCTTGCCAATGGTGCCACCCTGGCAGGACATGTAGAGTTGGGAAACCATGTCGTCATAGGGGGATTGACCCCGGTACACCAGTTTGTACACATTGGTGATTTTGCCATGATAGGCGGTGCCAGTGCACTGGCACAGGATATCCCCCCCTACTGTCTGGCAGAAGGAAACCGTGCGACACTCAGAGGATTGAATTTGACCGGTTTGCGAAGAGAGATGGATCGTGACGAAATCAATGCTTTGAAAAGTGCCTATAGAGTGCTTTTCGAAGAGGGACAGGCGTTGCAGGATATCGCTCGCAAACTCTTTGAAGAGAGCGATTCGGAAAAAGTAAAAAATCTGTGTAAATTCATCACCTCCTCCAAACGAGGCATTCCGTTTACCCGAAAATAGTCACTTCATAAATATATATCAGATAAGGATAAGTAATGTCAACCAAAGCATGCAGCTTCTGCCAAGCACACGAAAGTAGAGAGAATCCTCTCATTGCGGGCGAGAATGCCTACATCTGTTCCAACTGTGTCATCTCCGCCTATAAAATTCTTTTCGGAGAAGAAGAACAGGAGCAGGAAAACGTAGAGCACGATACACATACACTCTATACTCCCAAAGAGATCAATACTCTGCTCGATGCCTATATTATCGGTCAGGAAAATGCCAAGAAAACCCTCTCTGTGGCTGTCTACAATCACTATAAACGTATCTTTAGAGATATTCCGGAAGATGAGACGCAAATTGCAAAATCGAATGTGCTGCTTATCGGGCCTACAGGTTCAGGAAAGACCCTTCTGGCACAAACCATTGCGCGTTTTCTCAACGTCCCCATTGCCATTGCCGATGCCACCAACCTGACAGAAGCAGGCTATGTCGGCGAGGATGTAGAAAATATTCTTACCAAACTCCTGATGGAAGCAGATGGGGACCCAAAACGTGCCGAACAGGGAATTGTCTTTATTGACGAAATTGACAAAATCGCCCGTATGGGAGAGAACCGCTCTATTACACGTGATGTTTCCGGAGAAGGTGTACAGCAAGCACTGCTTAAACTCATTGAGGGGTCTGTCGTCAATATTCCACCCAAAGGGGGAAGAAAACATCCCAACCAGGATTTCATTCAAATCGATACTTCCGGTATTCTTTTCATTTGTGGCGGTGCTTTTGACGGATTGAACGATATTCTCAAAAGAAGACTGGGAGGGAACACACTGGGATTCGGGCAGGATAAACGCTCCAAATCGGAAGAGGAGCATCTCATGCATCTGGTAGAAGCGGACGATCTTGTCTCCTACGGACTCATTCCCGAACTCATTGGGCGGTTGCATGTTTTGGCTACATTGGGTAAAATAACAAAAGAAGATATGGTACGTATTTTGGTAGAGCCCAAGAATGCACTGGTCAAGCAGTATCAGAAACTTTTTGAAATTGACAATGTTCAACTCTCCTTTGAAGAAGATGCACTTGCACTCATCGCCCAAAAAGCAATTGACAGAAAAACCGGTGCAAGAGGGCTGCGTTCCATTATGGAAGAGACCCTGCTCGACATCATGTATGACCTTCCTGAACTTTCCGGATATGAGGTTATCATTACCGAAGAGGTTGTAGAGCATACGGCATCACCACTCTATATCAAAGATAAAAAAAGTGCATAAATCGAGCAAACACAACAGAACGAAAAAAGGATATTTAATTTATGTTTAAAAATTTACTAGGTCTCTTCTCCAATGATCTTGCTATCGACCTTGGAACTGCAAATACACTTGTACTTGTCAAAGGACAGGGTATCAGTATCAACGAACCTTCCGTAGTTGCCATCCAGTTTGACAAGCATGGACAGCAGCGCATCCTTGCCGTAGGGCAGGAGGCTAAAGATATGGTAGGAAAAACTCCGGGAAATATTAAAGCGATTCGCCCTATGAGAGATGGCGTTATTGCAGATTTCGAAGTGACTGAAATGATGATCCGTTACTTTATTGAAAAGGCACATAAACGAAAGGGGTGGTTCTCTCCGCGTATTATTATCTGTGTTCCCTACGGGTTGACACAGGTGGAGAGACGGGCGGTCAAAGACTCTGCGGAAAATGCAGGCGCACGCTATGTCTACCTCATTGAAGAGCCTATGGCAGCCGCTATCGGCGCAGGTATTCCCGTCAAAGACCCCAATGGCAATCTTGTCGTCGATATCGGGGGTGGAACTACGGAGATCGGTGTCATCTCTTTGGGGGGTCTGGTACTCAGCAACTCCATTCGTATCGCAGGAGATCATCTTGACAAATCGATCGTACAGTATGTCAAAAACAACTTCAACCTTCTTATAGGTGAGCGTATAGCCGAAGAGCTTAAAATTAAAATCGGTACTGCCATTCCTCTCGAAGAGGAGCTCAGTACCACCGTCAGAGGACGGGACCAGATTGAGGGCAATCTCATCGCCATTGAAATTACATCAGAACACTTGAGAGATGCCATCAAAGATTCACTGGAAGAGATCGCCAATGCACTCAAGACGGTACTGGAACAGATACCGCCGGAACTGGCAGGAGATATTGTCGAAAACGGTATTGTCCTGACAGGAGGTGGCGCACTGATTAGAGGCTTGGATAAATACCTCTCCGATATTGTCAAACTTCCTGTCTATATTGCAGAAGATCCCCTCCTTGCCGTTGCAAAAGGAACAGGCAAGGCACTGGATGAGCTAGATATACTACAGCAAATGGCATATGAAGACTAGAATTATTATTATTGTCATCCTGCTGGCAATTCTGGCAGGGCTCCTGACAAAAAATGATGAGCGTATTATGGATGCACTCCTTGGTACCATCAATCCTATCAAACAAAAATATAAAAACTTTACACAAAATCTCGAAGACAAAAGCCACAGTTACATTTTTCAGAAAGAGTCGATTGAAAAACTCAGCCGGGAAAACCGAATTTTACGAAAACGTCTGCTGGAACAGACACACTACATTAAGCAGGTGAAAGATATTTACGATGTGCTTCCCCAGCTGAAACGCCTGCCTGTCCACAATATTTCCATCAGTGAAACCATCTCCTATGTCAAACTGAACAGTTTTACACAAATTATTCTCACCAAACCCAAAGAGATCTATGCCGGAAAGCTCTACGGTCTCATTCAGGGAACAGTAGCCGCCGGTGTTGCCATTGTCAAAAACAACCAACTCTACGGCTATCTCACTTCGGACAACAAGTGCCGCTTCTCCGTCTTTATCGGAACCCACTATGCACCGGGCATTGCCATAGGGAAAAGCAAAAATGAGATGGTCGTCAAGTTTATTCCCAAATGGCATAAAATTTCCAGAGGTGACAAAGTGGTCACCAGCGGACTCGACACTATCTTTTTTGCCAATATCCCGGTAGGTATTGTCTCGAGGGTTGAGACACAAAGTGCCTACAAAGTAGCCTATATCAAAACATACAGTGATGTATTTCATCCCAAAACCTTCTTTTTGATTAACGATCCGAAAGCAAGCCTGGGTGACAATTTCGACAGATTTTTAACCAAAGTACCCAAAGAGAAAGTCTGTATTCAACCCGGCGATTTAAACAGTACCGACAACAATATCACCGTAGTAGAAGGTCTTGCAGAACACTCGGAAAACAATGAAAGCAGTGACGCAAGACTCAGTGAAGGAAATTTGAGTGTCCCTATTATTTCCAGCATCCCCGCACGTATCGACCAGACACAGCCTGAAGTCATAGAGCCGGAAATCCCCGTAGAACCCCATACGGAGCCCAAACCGGAACCAAAGAAAAGGCATATTATGCATAAAAAGAAAAAACGTGCGATTCAAAGTCTGGACCTCTTCTAAAGTGACCCTTTTTAAGGGCACCTTTTACCCTTTTGGTGTATAATCTTAAACTAAAACTTAAGGGTATATCTCCATGCCAAAACGCGAAGACATCAAAACTATTCTACTTATCGGTTCAGGTCCTATTGTCATTGGACAAGCCTGCGAATTTGACTACTCTGGAACACAGGCGGCCAAAACACTCAAAGAGCTCGGCTACAGAGTTGTACTTATCAACTCGAACCCCGCTACCATTATGACCGATCCGGAGTTTGCACACCGTACCTATATTGAACCCATTACCGAAGAGGTGATTGAAAAGATCATCGAAAAAGAGCATATTGATGCCATTTTACCGACCATGGGCGGACAGACTGCACTGAATGTTGCTATGAGCATGCATGAAAAAGGAATGCTTGAAGGTGTTGAATTTCTGGGTGCCAACCCTGCCGCCATTAAAAAGGGAGAAGATCGACAGGAGTTTAAAGAGGCGATGCTCAAGATCGGTATGGATTTGCCCGTCTCTCAGTACGCCTACACTATGGATGAAGCACTCGATGCCGCTAAAAACATCGGTTTTCCACTCATTATCCGTGCCTCCTATACACTTGCGGGCGGTGGTTCGGGTGTCGCTTACAATATGGATGAGTTCAAAGAGATCGTCAGAGGGGGACTGGAAGCCTCTCCTATCTCTGAAATTCTTATCGAAGAGTCCCTGCTTGGATGGAAAGAGTATGAGATGGAAGTCATTCGTGACAGAGCCGACAACTGTATTATCGTCTGTTCCATTGAAAACTTCGACCCGATGGGTGTCCATACGGGAGACTCCATTACCATCGCTCCTGCCCTGACCCTAACCGATAAAGAGTATCAGCGTATGAGAGATGCCTCATTCGCCATCCTCAGGGAAGTGGGTGTCGATACAGGTGGATCCAATGTACAATTCTCGATCAACCCCGATACCGGGCGTATGATTGTCATTGAGATGAACCCGAGAGTCAGCCGCTCCTCCGCACTGGCATCCAAAGCGACAGGCTACCCTATTGCCAAAGTGGCGACACTGCTCGCTGTCGGATTTACACTCGATGAAATCACCAATGACATTACAGGCACACCTGCCAGTTTTGAACCGGTGATCGACTACATTGTCACCAAACTGCCACGATTCACTTTCGAAAAATTCCCTCTGGCAGACTCTACCCTCACTACAGCCATGAAATCGGTGGGAGAAGTGATGAGTATGGGGCGTACATTTAAAGAGTCTTTCCAGAAAGCACTCTGCTCGCTTGAAACGGATCTTATCGGTTTCAATGAGATCAAATGTGACGGTGAGACGCTTGTCAGAGAGATACGCCGTGCCAATGAAAAGAGAATGCTCTATGTCTTTGAAGGTTTACGACGGGGAATGAGTGTCGATGCGATTTTCGATCTGTGTAAAATAGACCGATGGTTCCTCTATCAGCTGGAAGCGTTGGCTATACGTGAAAAAGAGATGGATATTGCCCTTCTTTCCGATGCAAAACGACTGAGAACGATCAAGTCAGAAGGCTTCTCCGATGCTATGATCGCTTCTGTCATCAATAAAAAAGAGGGGCTTTCCCTGACAGAAAACGATGTCTATACCGCCAGAGAGAAACTGGGTATCACACTGGAGTACAATGAGGTGGATACATGTGCGGCAGAGTTCAAAGCACTCACACCATACCTCTACTCTACCACCAATATTACTGCACTTCCGGCATCCGAAAACGTTGTGGCAGAGAAGAAAAAAGTCTTGGTGATCGGTGGAGGTCCAAACCGCATCGGTCAGGGTATCGAATTTGACTACTGTTGTGTCCATGCCGCCTTTGCCCTCGAAGATATGGGCATTCAATCGATTATGTACAACTGTAACCCCGAAACCGTCTCAACAGATTACGATACTTCCGATATTCTCTACTTCGAACCCATCGATTTCGAACATGTCAGAAATGTAATCGAGCTGGAGAATCCGGACGGGGTCATTGTACACTTTGGGGGGCAAACCCCTTTGAAACTGGCAAAAAATCTTACGGCTATCGGTGCAAAAATTTCAGGGACTTCCGCTAAAGTCATCGACCTTGCGGAAGACAGAGAGCTCTTCTCCAATTTCATCAATACCCTGAAACTGAAACAGCCTGACAATGGTACCGCTTTTGCCAAAGATGAAGCGATGGCAATTGCCAACCGTATTGGGTACCCTGTATTGGTTCGCCCCAGTTTCGTACTGGGAGGACGTGGGATGAGAACGGTCTACAACGATGCAGAGCTTAGAGAGTATATGGATGAAGCTGTCTCTGTCTCCAACGATGCCCCGGTCCTTATCGATAAATTCCTTGACAATGCCATTGAGTTGGATGTCGATGCCATCTGTGATGGAACAGATGTCTATATCGGTTCAGTCATGCAGCATATCGAGGAGGCAGGTATCCACTCCGGTGACTCCGCCTGTTCCCTCCCTCCCGTCTCTATCTCTGCTGAGCTTCAGGAAGAGGTCAAGGAGCAGACGGCAAAAATCGCACTGGGACTTGGTGTTATCGGTCTGCTTAATATTCAATATGCAATCCACCGGGGGGAGATCTATTTGATCGAAGTCAATCCAAGGGCTTCAAGAACGGTACCGTTTGTTTCCAAAGCAACGGGTGTCCCTTTGGCGAAAGTGGCTACACGGGTCATGGTACAGGGTAACTTGAAAGAGGCACTTCGCTACTACGACACCTTCAACGTCGTCAACTTCGACAAAGAGATTATGGAACCAAACCTCAAAAACCATGTAGCGGTAAAGGAGGCGGTCTTCCCCTTCAATAAACTGCCGGGTTCCGATCTTATTCTTGGACCTGAAATGAAATCAACGGGTGAAGTAATGGGTATTTCCGAAAACTTCGGTATGAGTTTTGCCAAATCACAGTTTGCTTCCAAAAACAATATCCCGCTTACAGGCAAACTTTTCCTCTCTTTAACGGAGATCGACAAACCCCATGCCGGCGAAATTGGCAAGATGTTTGCCGATCTTGGTTTTGACATTGTCGCTACTTCCGGTACCTATGCGGCACTTGAAGCTGCCGGTGTCACTTCAACCAAGGTACTTAAAATCAGCGAAGGTCGTCCCAATATCGATGATATGATCAAAAACGAAGAGATTGCATTGGCAATCAACACTTCAGACAACAAAGCAAGCAAAGCTGATGCCAAAACGATTCGTCAATCGGTACTTGGCAACAATGTTGCCTACTTCACCACACTCGCCGCTGCCAAAGCAACAGCGTTGGCAATTCAGGAACTCAAAGTACAGGGCGGTACACTGGAGCCCAAAGCACTACAGGATTACTTGAGTTAGGAGAGGTATATCACGTGAGA
>Ga0256827_10001544_pt1 | contig 14754 bp, 14 predicted proteins | sample CV84metaG_FD_185977 | JGI IMG/M metagenome (GOLD analysis project Ga0256827, IMG submission 185977) | Hydrothermal vent microbial communities from East Pacific Rise, Pacific Ocean - CV84 | ecosystem: Environmental > Aquatic > Marine > Hydrothermal vents | place: Pacific Ocean: East Pacific Rise... | reverse complement strand
AACAGATGTTCTCGCTTTAAAATCTTCTCTATTTTTGATTCTGAACTAGAACTACTAGAACCTCCCCCACTACCACAACCAACAAATAGAGAAGTGATAAGTAGACCCAATATTAAATAAATAATTTTAAACATAATTTTTTCCTTTTTTAATTTAATTTTTTTATTTTGAATAAGAGATTTAATAACTAAAATAAGTAATCAAATCCTACATAGAGTTTAGAAAATTTATCTTCTGATTCAATAGTTACACTATCATAATAGGTAGAATATGTTAAATCTTCCCATAATCTATAACCATAATCAAATCCAGCCGATACATTAATATTATCAGTTATTCTATAATATGTACCAATTCCCAAAAGAGCTCCAACAGCTGAGTAATTTCTCTTCTCTCCCAGTGAACTGTCTTGATATTTATCACTTGACATTATATATGAACCACCCAATCTCAAATAAGGAAGAATCTCGCTCATTGGACTAATACTAGGTAAAGTAAAATGATAATTAATATTTAAACTAGTTACATCTTCACCTTTTAATCCTCCAACTGGATTAGCTGATTTATCTCCAAAATTATATAAAAATTCATATCTATCTCCTGTTTTCTTATCTCCTCCATTAATTCCACCTATTTTAATAGAAGTTATAGTAGGAGATTCACTATTTGATTCACTATAACTACCTACTTCAGCAGTATTTTTTACTTTATAATTAAGAGATTGCTCCACACCAATATATAAAGAAGTTGCCTCTGTCGAAGTTGTTACCAACACTAAAGCTAAAATAGCTGAACTTGTAATTTTTTTCATAATATTCCTTTTATTTTTTATTAATTATATATACGAATAACCAAAACGTAATTCCCCATTTTTCTAATCAAAAAAACCTTTTTTATATTTAATTTTTATAAAGTCGCCTGATTTTAATTCAACACCATCTGTTAAATTTTCAACAATAACCCAAGAGCTATCCTCTGTAATTTGATTAGATATTTGTCCATTACCAACTAATATACTTCCAGATTCATTTTTTGTATAAAATTTAACTTCTGAACCCTCTTTTGCATCACTATCTTTACCCAATGTTGTTTTAACAATATTTTTTTTACCATCACTTCTTTGTTCTAGAATATAACCCTTTTGTGCAAAAAAATTTTTCAAATCAACAGAAATAGATTTAATAGCAACCCTAGCACTATCTTTTATAAGTGTACTATTATTTGTTCGAACTCTTTTCTTAGCACATTCACTCTCTACCTTACATTTATCAAAAGGTATAGATTTTGCTATCTGAAGAGAAGGTAATTTGTATATATCAATAATCCCATTACTACAAGCTGTATATTCATGCCTTGCAGGCATCATAACTGTTTTGCCTGTTATTGTAATACTTGGTGCAGGAGCTAAAAGCTTATATTCATAAGTTGTATCATTTATTTTCCCATCTATTATATATTTAAACTCTGTTTTGTTTATATTTGACTTAGAACTATTTGTTACAATAAAAGGTGTACCAATTAAAGATAAATCACTCTTTAGTTGTTGACTTATAATTTCTCCTAAATTTAACTCTTTAGCCAACTTGACACCACTATTATTAACTTTTAAAATTGCAACTTTTTTATTTTTTATAGTTAACATCTCTTTTGTTGGAATATATCTGCTTTTTTCCATTCTCTTCGGTTTAAAGTCGGCTAATTTTATTTTAGAATTACAACCACTCCATATAACCACACTTAGACTACTTATAAGTCCAATTTTTACCAATAATATTTTTTTCATAATATTCCTTTTATTTTTGGATCAAGTATATATACGAATAAAAAAAGTCTAATTCCCCAAATTATACGAAAAGAAGATATCTAAAAAATATAGTGGATAAAAGTTGAAGAAAATAATAAAAAATAAAATTAAATTAAATAATACACTCTACACGATAAAGAATAACAACATCTTGATTAATAGTATTATTGAAATCACTATATCCAATTGCAGGGTGTACACTATCAAAATAGAGAAAGAGCATATTTATTGAGCTTACTATTTTAGGGGGTCGTTTACCTTGATAGTATGCTTTTCTCCAATAACGCTCTAGGCTTCTCTCTGTTTTCTCTAAAATATTTTTTTCAAAACAGAGACGAAGAGGATGATTTACTTTATAATTCATCACTAGAATTTTCTCTTTTTCTATAAAACGTTTTTTATCTAAAAAAATTGCTCTAATTTCAGAACGACTCAAACTACTTCTTGGAAAATTTTTATCTCCAATAACAACCAACTCTTTAGAGTAGAGAGAGAAAATTAATAAAACTAAAAAAAAAGAGATTTTTATCATCAAAATAGTACCGATAAAGAATATACATAACGACTTAAAGGCTGTTTTGAATAATAAATATATTCTGCTTTAAATGCTATATTATTGGTTGGTCGATAGGCATATCCAAAAAGATATATCTGCTCTTTAATATCTATTGCATTATCATCATAACTCTCAAAACGTATAACACCATCTTGAGACTCTTTAAAATGCCATGTAGATTGGAAATAACCACTATATGGTTTATCATCTCTCTTCTTAGAATTTTGAGTAAAAAATTCAGCTTGTATAGAAAAATCCTCTATATCATACTCTGAACCTATACCAATATAATACGAAGCAATCATATCTCTACTATCTCTATATCTTCCTACAGAAAAACGCCAAGATAAATCATCTTTTATACCATGATATGCCATACCAAAATGTCTATTAATTTTCATAGAGTTATCTTGATGTCCAATATCTTTGTTATCTTGTAATGTTATGGAAAAAGAGTTGTTTTCATTGATATTTTCTCTAAATAGTAAACCTGTTGTAGCTTTAGGAAATAGATTAGAGATAATATGTGGTTGGGTTGTAGTATCTTGAAGTATAGGAATTGGAGCTTGATTCCAATAACCAATATCTGAATTAAACCGTCCTATATTAATAGTAAGTTTATCACTTAGAGCGTAACCCAATTGTAGACGCTCTATATTTAAATCAACATCTGAACTTCTATCTCTCTTTCCATCTAAAGATATATGTGATAACTCCACCTCTCCAAGTAGATCAAAACGGTTTTTAGTGGCTGAAAAAAGCATTGCAATATCATTAAAGAGAAACTTATCTTCTCTATCTTGATCATAAGTCATATCAAGATAACCACCAATATTTAGTGAGCTATTCGCAATATTCCATCCATAACCACCATATTCATTTGCAAAAAGAAAACAACTACTAATTAAAACCATATAATATGTTTTTGTATACATAACGCCTCATTTATATAAAAATATAACCATCTTAATATCCATATAGATAATCAAGAGAAATATAATTAAAGAATTTGATAAAAATTAAAAAGAGATAGAGAAAAAAAGAGATAATATAGTAAAAAATTGTTTATTTTCATAAAATTATTTTAAAATAATTTTATGAAATTTATATGAAGTTTAGTTTCTATCCAAGCAATTCAAATCACTAAATGCCTGTTCTAAACGTTTCACAACTGCCAATTCACCTTCTCGTAACCATTTTCTTGGGTCATAATACTTTTTATTTGGCTTATCTTCCCCTTCTGGATTACCAATTTGAGATTGAAGATAAGCATGATATTGAGCCACATATTCACGTATTCCATTCCAAAATGCCCACTGTGTATCTGTATCAATATTCATTTTAATAACTCCATAACCAATAGATTCACGAATATCAGAAAGCTCTGAACCTGAACCACCATGAAAAACAAAATCTACAGGTTTTTCACTAGTATTGAACTTCTCTTGAATGTATTTTTGAGAGTTATCTAAAATAGTTGGAGTCAAAACAACATTACCTGGTTTATAAACCCCATGAACATTACCAAATGATGCAGCAATAGTAAACATATCAGATACTTGCATCAACTCCTCATAAGCATAAGCTACCTCTTGGGGTTGAGTATAGAGAAGTGCATTATCAATCTCTGTATTATCCACACCATCCTCTTCTCCACCTGTAACACCCAACTCTATCTCTAGAGTAATACCAATTTTACTCATACGCTCTAAATAGACTTTACATGTTGAAATATTCTCTTCAATTGGTTCTTCAGAAAGATCAATCATGTGTGAAGAGAATAGTGGTTTACCAAACGCTTCAAAATGTTTTTCACTTGCATCCAATAGAGCATCAATCCATGGTAAAAGCTTTCGTCCAGCATGATCAGTATGTAAAACTACAGGTACACCATACGCCTTGGCTACAGTATGAACATGCTGTGCTCCAGAGATTGTTCCTAAAACTGCTCTTTGGTCACTAGACAACCCTTTTCCTGCATAGAAGTCTCCTCCACCATTAGAAAATTGAATAATAACTGGTGAGTTAACCTTTTGAGCTGATTCAAGTACTGCATTAATAGAAGATGTTCCAACAACATTCACAGCAGGAATTGCAAAGCCTTCCTCTTTTGCTATTGAAAAAAGCGTTTGAACCTCATCTCCACTTAAAACACCACATGGTAAACTATCTAATACTTTTTTTCCCATTGTATATAATACCTTCATTTTTTTTGCTATTTTACACTAATTTTTGCCGTTTTCTTCATTTTTTTACTTAATTTCGCTAACTTTGCCTTAAATTTGAGACCTCGTAATACTTTAATAATATCTGACTTGACTGCTTTAAAAGGAATAGAACCCGCTTCGTGTCTATCTTCTAAATAGATTACATGGTATCCAAATTGTGTTTTGATAGGATGTTGTGTAATTGTCCCTTTAGACAAAGAGAAAGCAGAGTCCGAAAATTCAGGAACCATCTGCTCTTTAATAAACCAATCAAGCTCTCCACCATTTACAGCACTAGGACCTGTAGACTTCTCTTTTGCCAATAAAATAAAATTATCTCGTAAATTACGATGACTATTTCTTAACTGTCTAATGATACTCCTTGCCTCTGCTTCTGTTGATAAAAGAATATGACGAACCTTTACAGAAGCTGGTTGATTAAATTTTTTATGGTTATTCCTATAATATGTTTTTGCTTCTTTATCAGAAATAACAATCTCTTCTACTTTCTCTTTCATCCAGAAATCAAGCATTAACTTCTCTTTCTCTTTTTTAAGTGCTTCAATAAATTCAGGATTTTTATCTATTTCCATCTTTTTTGCATCTTCTAAAAAGAGTTTACTATCAATAATTTTGTTAATAACATTCTGTTTCTGTTTATAGGTAAGAAGAGAAAAATTTACACCAGGTAGCTGTGCAATAACAAATTTATTTAGCTCTTTTTGGGTAATATGCACACCATTAACAGTTGCTACCACATCTGAAGCAATCAACTTCTCTCCGAGTATAAGGAGAGAGACTACTATAAAAAATTTAAACATCACTTTCATTTTTTTACCTTACTTATAAATATATTAAATATCGAAATTATAGCACAAAATGGTAAACAATTTATAAACCATTTAAACTAAAATTAAGACTTCAAGTATACTATACAAATTAAAAAAGTTAAATTATTATGGCAATAAAAAAGATAAAAAAAGCAACAAAAAAAGAGATAGAGGAGATAAAATCCCTCTTTTTGGAACACTACCCAGACTCATTAACTGAACTAAATTATGATAACTTATATCAACTATTAATCTCTGTAATGCTCTCAGCTCAATGTACTGATAAGCGTGTTAATATTATTAGCCCTGCTCTATTTAAAGCCTATCCCTCTTCTATAAAGCTTGCAAATGCTGATTTAGATAAAGTAAAATCTTATATTAACTCCTGCTCTTTTTATAATAACAAAGCAAAAAATCTTATTAAGATGGCTCAATATGTTATAGAGCACTATAATGGAGAGATTCCACTAGAGCAAAAAGAGTTAATGAAACTAGCAGGAGTTGGACAAAAAACAGCTAATGTGGTAATGATAGAGTATACAGGTGCAAATATTATGGCTGTAGATACACATGTATTTAGAGTAGCCCATCGTTTAGGTCTGAGTGATGATACATCTGCTACAAAAACTGAAGAGACCTTAACCAAAAAATTCAAAACAGACCTACATCGACTCCATCAAGCAATGGTACTTTTTGGACGATATAAGTGTAAGGCAATAAAACCTCAATGTGATGAGTGTTTTATGGCAGGGCATTGTAAAACTTCTGAAACATTTAAAGTATAGATATAATCTCTTTAACTACAGCAAAAGTTTTTCCAACTGAATCAAGCTCCACTTTTTCATGTATAGAGTGAGGTGAGACAATAGTTGGTCCAATAGAAGCAAACTTGATATTTGGGTAATGCTCTAACAATACTCCACACTCAAGACCTGCATGAATTGCTTCATATTTGCTAGAACCAAAAACTTTAACCATTGCGTCATTAACAGAAGAGGTAAACTCATTAATTTCAGGCTTCCATGCAGGATATTTATACTCTACACCAACGTTAAAGTTATATTTTTCAAAAAGTTCTATAGTTGTTTTATTTATATCTTCTAAACCTTTTTCATCCATTGCACGACTACTACACTCTATTGTTAATTCACCATTTTCAAAAGTTACCATAGCCAAATTTATACTACTATCAGCCAAATTAAATTCATCATTAAAGTGATGAATTCCATGTTTAAACTCATTTAAAAGATTTAAAAAATCAGCACTTTCATAGACAGATAAAGAGTCTTCTATCTGCTTTACATTAACCCAATGGTTGCTCTCTAAAGCCTCCTCTGAACTCAATCTCATAACAACATTAGCAGGAATGGAGTTTCTACGCTCTCCTCCTCTACAAGAGGCTATCTTAACCTCTTTATCTTCTAAATAGTTGGCTAAAACTTTAATAGCATTTGGAATATTTTTATGAATCTCTACTCCAGAGTGTCCACCCTCTAATCCCAAAACAGAGACCTCGTAGTTATAGCTATAACTTTCTACCTTTTCAAATCTTTTCTTAGCAATTAAATCTGCTCCACCTGCACAACCAATACATACTATACCCTCATCTTCAAAATCAATATTTAACATATATTTAGCGTTTAATTTTAAATCAATATCTGTTGCACCAACAAGACCAACCTCTTCATCAGCAGTTAATAGAAACTCTAACTCTGCACCTTCATCCATTAACTGCATCATCATTGCTATGGCTATTCCATTATCTGCACCTAAAGAGGACTCTTTAGCAGACATCCAACCATCTTTGATATAAGTCTCAATAGTTGGAGCTTCTCCCATGCAGACCATATCATAATGAGCTTGAAGTGCCAATATAGGATTACCTTTTTTAATTAATATATTTTTTACAGAATCACTCTCAACTTCATATCCTCTCTTTTTTGCAAAATTGGTTAGGTATCTCTCTAAAAGCTCTATATTTTGGCTACAGTGAGGAACTTTTGTTAAACTTATAAAATGATTAATAATTTTTTCTTGCATCTATTCTCTTTTTTAAGATATTATATCAAATAAAGCACTCTAAATAAAATCAAGGATTATCCTAATGTCTAAAATAGTTCAAACTCTCATACTCTCCTCTCTCTTTTCAATTTCAACGTATGCCCTAGATCTAAATAGCACTAATGAAATCCTTGAACAAGCCACAGAAGCTACCAAAGAGCTAGCAACTCAATTAGAACCTATTGTTTATGAGAATATTGTTGAAAAAGAGGTAATTGTAGAAGAGAATAATCAAACTACAACAGTCAAAATAGAGAACAATGAGATAACAGATAACTCTGTAGAATCAGATAATTTAGTTCAAATACCTGTCATAATAGAAAATATAGAAGTAAATAAAACTAATAATATAGAAAATCAAACCATAATAGAAAGAGAAATAGTCCCAACAGAAGAGAATTTATCTACAAAAGTTAAAATAGAGACTACTATCATTGAATTAAATAGTACAGAAGAGCAAACCATAACTCAAACACCTACCATAGAAAATAATATAACAGAAGAGAAGAAAGAGATTAAAGAGAAAGAGATTGTAGAAAAAGGAGACCCAAGAAAAGGGAAAAATATCTTTAAATATGTTCTAAAAGATGATTGTGGTATGACAGCATATAAGTTTGCAGAAAAACATACTCAAGAAGAGTGGTTAGAGATACTAGAAGAGAATAAGGTAAAAGAGACCATTATAGAGAACTGTCCAGATGTAAAAAATTACTATCAGGACAAATGGACAGATGATTTATACCAATTCTTTTACGAAGCATCAAATGAAGATGAGATTCCAGAGTGTTAAGCAACAAAAATATTACAATTTGACATTTATTTAGCTTTTTTTACATTTCTGTCCTATAATAAACAAAAATTATAGGGTGCAATTTATTGCACCAATATGGAGCAAAAAATGGCAAAAAAAAAGACCCTATTTGAGTGCCAAGCGTGTGGTTTTCAATCTCCAAGATGGTTAGGAAAATGTACAGGATGTAATCAATGGGATACGCTTGTAGAGTTAACAACCGAACAGATAAAATTTGTAGAAGAGACAAAAAAAAGCTCTTCATCTTCCCCTAGAAATCAAAAAGCCATCTCTATTACCGAAGTAAAACAGGAGAATATCACACGTTTTAGCTCTGGAAGTAAAGAGTTAGATTTGGTATTGGGTGGTGGAATTGTCCCTGGTTCATTAACCCTTATTGGTGGTAGCCCTGGAATTGGAAAATCAACTCTGCTTCTAAAAATTGCTGGAAATCTTGGAAAAGCTAAAATTCCAGTTCTTTATGTATCAGGTGAGGAGTCAAAAGGGCAGATAAAATTACGAGCTGATAGGCTTGATGCCAACGAGAAAGAGGTCTATCTTTTAGCAGAAATTAATCTGCAAACTATTCTTGATGAGATACGTTCTAAAAACTACGGTTTTATTATTATTGATTCCATTCAAACCCTCTACTCTGAACAGACTCCATCTGCACCTGGTTCTGTTACCCAAGTGCGTACCATTACCTTTGAGCTTATGCGTGTGGCAAAAAGTTTAGAGATTCCTATTTTTATTATTGGACATATTACCAAAGATGGTTCTATCGCAGGACCTAGAGTACTAGAACACATGGTTGATACAGTACTCTATTTTGAGGGAGATCCTAACTCAGAACTTCGACTACTTCGTGGATTTAAAAACCGTTTTGGAAGTACAAACGAGGTAGGAATTTTTGAGATGAGTAAAAATGGACTGCTAGATGCAGAGACAATGGCTGGACGCTTTTTTAACAAAGATAAACTTGCTTCTGGTTCGGCATTAACTGTAATAATGGAGGGAAGTCGTCCTATTATTATCGAGATTCAAGCACTTGTTTCCGAAGCTTATGGACATCCCAAACGTAGCTCTACAGGGTTTGATAATAATCGTCTAAATATGCTACTAGCCCTTTTAGAAAAAAAGTTAGATTTACCACTAGGTACATATGATGTTTTTGTTAATATATCAGGAGGTATTAAAATTAATGAACCATCTGCTGATTTAGCCATTATCGCAGCTATATTAAGCTCTTATAGAAATAGAGAACTAAGTTCAGAGACACTCTTTTTAGGAGAAGTAAGTTTAACAGGTGAAATTCGTGAAATATCTGCTTTAGCTCAACGTCTAAAAGAGATTGATACCCAAGGATTTAAAAAAGCAATTATCCCAACCAAACCGTTAGAAGATACACCTGTAAAATGTTTTATTGCCAACGAGGTATCTAAGGTTGTAGAGTGGATGTAACAAGACAATAGTAACACAATTATTACCTATAATATTAATTATAAACATAAAGGAACTCCCTATGATTAAAAAAATATCTCTACTTACCCTACTTACATTAGGTTCTCTTAGTGCATCTCAAAATCTAAAACCTATTCTTCAAATGGGATATGACTTTGGAGGAACAACACTTGCAACAGTCGAGCATGATGACTATTACGATAGTAGCATTAATAAAATTCGTGCAGGACAAGGGCTTAGTTTTGAAGCAGGTGCAGTACTAGATGCACCCAATATGGAACTTCAATTTTTAGTAGGATATAGATTTGACCAAGAGACAGCTTCTAATGGAGAGGTTACATGGGATGTTATACCATTTACTGCATTGGCAATGATAAAATCACATAGATGGAAATTTGGTGGAGGAGTTACATACCATTTAAACCCTGAGCTTGTTGGTAGTTTTAAAGGTGTTGACAACAATGGAAACTCTTTTCATGATAAAGCAGATGATGCTTATGAAAATGCTATTGGTGGTGTAGCACAAATTCAATATATGGCAACTAATAATTTTGCTATTGGATTAAAAGGGACATTTATTGAATATAAACTAAAAGAGGACAACAGTGTAACAGCTAGAGGAAACTCTATTGGAGTAAACTTCTCTTATACATTTGGAGAACGTTCACGTTTTAGATGATTGTAGAGACAAAGCATACTTTGTCTCTACAACTATAAAGTTACCAATCCAAAGCCAAAAAGATAATAGATAAAAATAGGTCAGCAATAAAGATGGTAACCGAAGCTAAAACAACAGCTTTGGTAGTAGAGATACCAACACCTTTTGCTCCACCTGTTGTATGATAACCAACATAAGTACCAATTGTTCCAATAAGATAACCATACAGTAGTCCTTTTAAAACCCCTGAGCCAATATCTGAAAAGTGTAAAAGCTGTTTTATACTATCCCCATAAACTACAGGATTCATATCAAGAACAAACCATGCCATTAAAAATGCTGACATATTTGATATAAAATCAAAAGCAATTACCAAAAGAGGAACAGCAATTGTTGTAGCAATAATTCTAGGAATAACCAAATATTTTTTAGAATTTACAGCCAATGTCTCTATGGCATCTATCTGTTCTGTTACCCTCATTGTCCCCAATTCAGCAGCCATAGAAGAGATAGCTTGTGCAGTAACCATAAGCCCAGCCAATAGAGGAGCAAGTTCACGGCTAATTGAGATAAATATAGTATATCCCATAAAACTCTCTGCTCCAAATTTAGAAAAACCTTGATAGAGCTGTACAGCCTCAATTAAACCTAAAAAGAGAGCTGTTAAAAAAATAACTCCAAATGTTCCAATAGCAACAACTTCAGTCTGTTCAAATATCTGCTTGAATCTCCAAGGTCGTTTAAACATTAAAGGAAGAAGATGAAGCTGAAAAATTATAAATGCCCCAAACTTCTCCATTTTTTTTATAAAATTAACAAAAGGCGTGCCAATAAATGCAAATATTGATTCTATCATGTAACTCTTTTTTTAATTTATTTTATCTAATTTTTAGATAAACTAACTTTATGAAAATAGGAACAGACATTACTGTGGTCAGTAGAATAGAAAAATCTTACAAAAAATTTGGTCAAAAATTTCTAGACCGCTTTTTAAATCAAGAAGAGCAACAGTTATCTAATAAAATAGAGAGTATTGCAGGATATTGGGCATCTAAAGAGGCAATAGCAAAGGCATTAGGGTGTGGTATTGGAGCAGAACTATCTTTTTTAGATATTACTATATATAAAGATAAAAAAAATGCCCCCCATTTCAGACTAAGCTCAAAAGCTCAAAGGCTTCATAAAATTAAAAGCTCTTCACTCTCTATTGCTCATGATGGAGGGTTTGCAATAGCAACGGTTATATTAGTAGTTTAAATTATAAAGCTTCTGTTTAATAGTAAATGAACCCGCAGAATTAGAATAAGTAAACCTCTCAGAAGAGATATAAAGTTTACCTTTACGTATATGAGTAACACCCTCTATTTGTGCTTTTAAAGGTGTTCCCCATCTAATTTTATCTACCGTTCCTTTAAAAAAATCTCTATCTGTAAACTCTGAAAATATCCAACTTCTGGGTGTACCATTAGTTGTATATCCAATCAATGCCAATACATTATTACTCTTATCTATAGAGGCACCTGTAACCAAAGCACTTGTATTAAATGTTGCCAATTTTTCAGCAACTTCTTGACCTGCATCTACTCCAATAGTATATATATTTGTCTTTTTATCCCCATGATTCTTAGTAAAAAGATAGAGTTTATCTTCATAAGCTACAAAAGCTTCACAATCAAAATTTGTTTTAGAATTAGATTTAAAACTAATCTGATTAGCATAAGAAAAATCAATCACTTCAGCAGTAACAGTTACCTTTGTTTTTAAATCAGAACGTTTTATTTTATATATCTTAAGATTTTTTCTTTTTCCTCTATTATTTCCAAAATCTCCAATAAAAAGATCTGTACTATTAAAAGCCAAATCCTCCCAATCTACATTTTTAGCATTAGAGACTACAACAGTTTTAAAAATATTACCAGTTGATCTATCTATAGCATAAAGTTTTGCCTCTCCTCCACTATCATTATGTGTCCAGAGAGTTCCATCAATATATACTAATCCAGAACTCTCTTTTACCATATTATTCAAAGTTACAACTGTAGCAACTTTTTCATCATTTTTAATATTAATATTTTGTATAACATTAATTACTTGTTGCTTCTTCTCTTCACTACAAGCAGAGAAAAAAAATATTGCTGATAATAAAATATAAATATACTTCATGATTTATCCTTAATTATTTTTATAAAAAAGTATAACATCTCTTTGCTTTTAAATGTTATAAAATAATATATTTTATTCTATATCAACTCTTAATAAAATTCTTTTCATCCCTCTTTCACAAAAAAAATGATATATTCCAACCAACTATAAACTATAATATTTCAAGGTAATAAATGTCCAAAGAACCCATAAAATTTACCCACCTACACCTACACACCGAATACTCTATGTTAGATGGTGCAAATAAAATCCCTGTATTAGCTAAAAAGATAAAAGAGCTAGGAATGGACTCTGTTGCCATGACCGACCACGGCAATATGTTTGGAACAATTACCTTTTATAATGAGATGAAAGCAAATGGAATCAAACCAATTATTGGAATGGAAGCCTATATTCATAACGAAGAGAAGATAGATGATAAATCAACAAGAAAACGATTTCATCTGTGTCTATATGCAAAAAATGATGTTGGTTATAAAAATTTAATGTTTCTAAGCTCACAAGCCTATATGCACGGTTTCTACTACTACCCAAGAATTAACTGGGAGCTATTAAAAAACAACTCCGAGGGTTTAGTCTGTTCCTCTGCTTGTCTGCAAGGAGAGATTAACTGGCACTTAAATTTAAGTGAGAGAAATGTTAAAAATGGAGCTTTAGGCTATGATGAAGCCAAAAGAGTAGCCCTGCGTTATAAAGAGGTGTTTAAAGATGATTTCTATATGGAGATTATGCGTCATGGAATTGACCATCAATACAATATAGACAAACAGATAATTAAACTAAGCCAAGAGACAGGCATCAAGATTATAGCTACCAACGACACCCACTACACCCTACAAAAAGATGCCGATGCCCACGAAGCTTTTATGTGTATTGCAATGAACAAACTATATGATGACCCAAACCGTATGCGTCACTCGGTACATGAGTTCTATGTTAAATCCCCCCAAGAGATGGCTGACCTATTTGCAGATATTCCAGAAGCAATAACCAACACCCAAGAGATAGCCGACAAATGTAATCTAGAGATAAAGCTAGGAAACCCAACCCCACCAAACTTTAAATTTGCTCAACAGGTAGCCAAAGAGGAAGGGGTTGAACTTCCCGAAAATAAAGAGTACTCATTAGAGAATGATATTGTTATCTTTAATCACTTATGTAAACAGGGGCTTGAAAAACGTCTAAAAATTGTTCCTCCTGAAAAACACCAAGAGTACAGAGATAGACTCCAAGTAGAGATGGATATTATCAACTCCATGAAGTTCCCTGGTTATATGCTTATTGTTTGGGAGTTTGTGGATGCAGCGAAACAGATAGATATTCCTGTTGGACCTGGGAGAGGTTGTTTAACAAAAGATGCTTTGGTCTACATAGTAAATAAAAAGAGAGTTGAAACAAAAAATATTGATGATATAAAAGTTGGAGATTTAGTTTTAAGCCATAACAACACTCCAAAAAAAGTTACAGAGTGTTTTGAGTATGATATAGATGAAGAGTTATTAACTATCTCTACTTTTTATGGAGATTTTATTAATAATATTACTCTAACAAAAGACCATAAAATCTATATGGGAGATAATAAGTGGAAAGAGGCACAGGAGATAACTACTAAAGATTGGTTGGTTGTGCCTATTCCTCAAATATCTAACAATCAAAAAGATAAAATTTTAAAAAAAATAGATAGTTATATTTCAGAGTTCGGGGCTAAAGCCTCCGATTCCAAAGATATTTTAATAAAAATGGAATCAAAAGAGAAAGCATATAAGATAAGAGAGTTACTCTTTAAAGTTGGTATCCCATCGGCAATAGATAGAGTAGATAATTTATTGGAATCGGAGGCTTTAGCCCCGAACAAAAAAAACCTTTATCTTATTACATTCCCCTCAAACGGTTCAATATACGATATTCCAAAAGAGCGACAAAATATCTATAAAATAGAGAAAGAATTTATAAAACTAAAAGTTAGAAATATAACCGAGCATAAAAAACAGAAAACAAAAGTTTATGATTTTACAGTAGAAGATGACCACTCTTATACAACTTCTAACTATATTGTTCATAATTCGGCCGCAGGTTCTTTAGTTGCCTATTCCCTAGAAATTACCGATATTGACCCTCTTCCCTATGGTCTGCTTTTTGAGCGTTTTCTAAATCCTGAACGGGTATCTATGCCTGATATTGATATGGACTTTTGTCAAGCTAGACGGCAAGAGATTTTGGATTA
>Ga0256827_10001543_pt1 | contig 14756 bp, 17 predicted proteins | sample CV84metaG_FD_185977 | JGI IMG/M metagenome (GOLD analysis project Ga0256827, IMG submission 185977) | Hydrothermal vent microbial communities from East Pacific Rise, Pacific Ocean - CV84 | ecosystem: Environmental > Aquatic > Marine > Hydrothermal vents | place: Pacific Ocean: East Pacific Rise... | reverse complement strand
AGCCGAAGAGAGAAACAGGGTTCATGCAGAAGAGCAAAATAGAAGCCACCAACGACGTTTTGAGACCACCCAAACCCAAAGTGGCAAACCCATCAAAGTCTTAGCCAATATTACCGACGTTACCTCTGCCAAAGAGGCAAAAGAGCTAGGAGCAGAGGGAGTTGGACTTCTGCGTACGGAGTTTCTTTTTACTAAAGAGAAACCCACCGTCGAAGAACAGACCAACGCCTACCGAGCAATATTTAAACTTTTTGATGAAGTAACAGTTAGAACCTTAGACATTGGAGGGGATAAGTCTCTTCCTTATATCAATATAGAAAAAGAGAACAATCCCTTTTTGGGAATACGTGGTATACGCTTTTCCCTCCAAGAACAGACCCTTTTTAAAGAGCAATTGTTAGCCGTAGGGTTGGCTTCAGCCGACGTAAAAAGTAGCACCATAAAAATCATGTTCCCAATGGTCAGCACAACAGAAGAATTTATAAAAGCCAAAAACATAGCCTTAGAAATATACAAAGAGCATAACATCAACACCCAAAACATCCAATTCGGCATCATGCTAGAAGTCCCCTCTGTCATCTTCGCCCTCAAAGAGTTTGATAAGCTTGTCGATTTCTACTCCATCGGCACAAACGACCTCACCCAGTACCTCTTTGCCATTGAGCGAACCCACCCAACGCTCAGCGTTGAAGTCGACTCTCCTCTTCTCATGAAAGCACTCCAACAGATTAAAGAGCAGAGCAACAAACCCATTAGCATCTGTGGTGAACTTGCAGGGGTAGAAAAGGCGACCAAAGAGCTAATTGAGTTAGGATATGAAAGCCTCTCTGTCTCAGCCAAATTAATTCCTCAATTAAAGGAGAACATCCGTCAAATTTAAAGCAATAATAATATTTAAAAACAGAAAATATTATTCTATTTTGATTAAGATTTTATGGTTATAATTCCGTTTTAACTAACAATTATATAAGGAATTTTATGAAAAAAATTACAATATCTCTATTATCTCTCGTTGCTCTCTCAGCTATGGCAACAGCTGGTGGCGTAAGCACAACCGATGTAGAAGCAAAATATTCAAACAACAACTCCGTCTCAGCAACCAGTAACCTCGAACAGAGTTTCAACGCTGGTTTTTCAAGCACCACAGGAAATACCAAAACATTAAATGTAAATGGTAAATATGATGCATCATTTATTACAACGGGGTACAACAACCATGAGCTCAAAACAGCTTTTGATGTAAGTGCCTTTATGACCAAAAACAACTCCGTCAAAGATAATGAAGAGTACACAGCCAACCTCGGTTTAGAGCAGATGCTTGTTAATGGCTGGCTAGGCTATGCAGGAGTTAACTGGTTAAGAAACCCTGACTTTAGAAACTACGACAACAAATTTGCTGTTGGTGCAGGTATCGGAAAAGAGCTTTACAAAGATGCAAAACAGTCACTGGTTGCAAAACTTGGAACTTCTTACAACCTTGAGCAGTATGCTAACACTCAAGCAGATGCAGATTTCGGGGCATTAAATGAGTACCTTGAGTATACTAATAAACTTAACAGTGTGAGTAAATTCTTCTTAAAAGTCGGTTCAATGCAAAATTTTGACAACATGAGCAACGACTATGAAGCAACAGGTGTTTTAGGGGTCAACTTTGCTGTGGGTGAAAATGTAAGTCTCTCATTAGAAGAGGAGGTAGCCTACGACAACCTTCCAGCTATTGGATTCAAAAAAACTGACACCAAATCTATTGTAAGATTGGGTTACCACTTCTAAATTCTCCTCCCTTCTCCTATTTTAGGAGAAGGCTTCTCTTTTATATGCTAAAATCATAGAAATATTTTTTAGAAAAGAGCCTATATGTTTAACTTACTTCAAAAAGTGGGCAAAGCCCTCATGACTCCCATTGCTGTGCTACCCGTGGCTGCGATTTTGCTACGTTTAGGTTTTGGAGACATCTCCTTTATCTCCCCAGAGATTGCAAGTATCATAAAAGTTGCTGGTAACACTCTTTTTAGTCATCTTGATTTACTTTTTGCAGTGGGTATTGCCTATGGTCTTAGTAAAAACAGTGATGGTGCAGCAGCTCTTTCTGCTGTTGTGGGTTTCTTTATTGCAAAAGCTGTCTATATGCAGATTGCGACCACCTCCTACATTAAGAATCAACTTCTTCTAGACCCGACTACTAACATTAAACTTCATCAATTTCATCTTGACATGGAAGCTGACTTAAACATGGGGGTTTTTCTTGGTATTATTATCGGTATTTTAGCAGGAGCACTCTATAATCGTTTTCACACTGTGAAACCACCTGAATTTTTAGGCTTCTTTGGAGGCAAACGTTTTGTTCCTATTGTTACAGCTCTTGTAGCCATTGTGGTTGGCGTCTTGGCTGGTTACTTTTGGCACTATGCACAGAGTGGCATTAACACTTTTTCTCACAGTATTATTTCTCTTGAAGAGGTGGGAACATTTATCTATGGTACGTTAAATCGTCTACTCATTCCACTTGGACTACACCACATCTTAAACTCGGTCTTTTGGTTTCAACTAGGTGACTTCTCTCATCTTAAAGATGGTGTAACTGTTGTTGCCAACGGAGACCTTCATCGTTTCTTTGCAGGTGACCCTAAAGCTGGTGTCTACATGGCTGGATTCTATGTGGTCATGATGTTTGGGCTACCTGCTATGGCACTTGCTATCTACTTTACGACTGAAAAAGCTCAAAGAAAAAAAGCAGGAGCGATTCTATTTGGTGTAGCACTAACCTCATTTTTAACAGGGGTAACTGAACCATTAGAGTTTTTATTTCTCTTTATCGCACCTGTTCTTTTTGTAGTTCATGCACTCTTAACAGGGTTAGCCATGGCATCGGCTCAATACCTAGATATTCACCATGGCTTTGGTTTTTCAGCTGGACTCATCGACTACCTCATCAACTACAAGTTAGCTAAAAATCCTCTGCTCATTTTACCTTTGGGGTTGGTTTTTGGAGCTATCTATTTTGTTCTAAGCTACTACATCATTAAATTTTTTAACTACACTATTTTTACAGAAGATAGAGAAGAAGCACTCCAAAAAGAGAGCAGTGAAGCTCAAGCTTTCATTGACGCTTTAGGTGGAAAAGAGAATATTCTCTCTACTGATGCCTGTATTACCCGTTTGAGAATGGAGGTTAAAAACTCTGAAAATCTAGACGAAGAAGCCTTTAAAAAGTTAGGAGCAAAAGGGGTCATTAAACCTAGTAGTACCACCATTCAAGTGGTATTAGGCACACGGGCTGAGAGTGTGGCTGAGATGATAAAAGCATATTTGTAATATGCTTTTTTACTCTCTACCACCACTTATACCCTAGCTTAAAATTAACTGTTTCGTGGAAATCTTCATCGTTAATCTCTCGGTCATAGAAAAATGTTCCAAACCATTTTTTATCTATCTTATAGTAGAGACTAGAAGAGAGGCTCTCTATGTCATGTTCATTGGTGAACTTACTTTGACCTTTATGATAGGCGACATTGGTGTAGAGTTTTTTTGTAAAAAAGTATCCTGTTCCAAGAGACGCTGTATAGGCATTGCGTAATGGGATGTCGTCACTACTGTCATTGACAAAGGTATGGTTATATTGGGTAAACAAGGAGAGGGCTGGTGTGACATAATAGTTTAATGAGCTGTAGAGTATATAGTCTGTTTTGTTTCCATTAAAGTCATAAGTAGGGAGTTTTAAACCTGCACCTAGCCGTAATTTTAATTTGGGCGTTACATTAACGTAGTGTTTTACTTTAACAAGCGTATCAAGCATCCCTTTATCTTTGGTATGTTCAAAATATCCTGTGCTAACAGCGTAACTCCACTTCTCTTTATAGTAGCTCATCTGTAATTTGGAGTTATGTTGTTTCTCACGTCCAACAAGGTCTTCGTTGGTATTGTACCCATAACTTAACGTGGTCACCAAACTGTCGGACTCACTCTCATCAGGAAGTCTCAAAATTTTCACACTACACCCTTTGGCATTGACCTCATTTAAAAATGGGGTATTGGGACACTCATCAAGAGTGTTGGAGACACCATCAAAATCGTTATCTTGTATTGCCATTAAGGGCATAGCTGTTAGCCATAAACTAAACAGAAGTCTCTTCTTAATCATGTTCATCTCCCTCTTCTTGGTCTTCAAACTCAATATTCTCTTCAATATCATTTTTTATTGTATCCTCTATATGCTCTTCTACTATATTGCTATCACGGTGGGTACTACGGTTATCTTCACTGCTACCATCTTTTAGCTCTTCTAAAACCTCTTGTGAGTTATTACTCTCCGTAACAGAGATTAACTTTTTCATGGCATCAATACGTTCCTCTTCTTGTAACGCTATTAACTCTTTTTTAAAACGATTCATCATCTCAAAACGCTCTTCATCCGACGCGTTCTGCATCGCTTCTATCTGTTCATCAATAGAAGCAAACAGAGGAATATAGAGTAGTAAAATTAATAACACAATTTTTTGTATAGACTTCATATTATACACTCCTAAGTTGACTAAAACCTAACGTAATTTGGGTTCCTACATTTACGGTTGATTCAATTTTCATGGTTAGATTGAGTTCAAGCGTTAGTTTGTTGACAATATGTAGACCAATCCCCAGCCCTCGCTCCTGTTCGGTATAGTAACGCTCTAACACACGAGAGACATCTTTTATTCCTTTTCCTGTATCACGAATGATGATGAAATCATTCTCTACAATCAATTCGACGCTTCCCTTAACTTTATTATATTTTCCTGCATTACTTAAGAGGTTATCTAAGATACGAACAAGCATATCTCGGTTAGAGACTTTCACCAGATTGGACTTTTTCAGATAGGTAAACTGAATCTTTGGATAGATATTTTGAATATACTCCAACCTATTTTTTGCCAACAGTGCAATGTCCAATTCACTATTTTGTGACACCGAAAGTGTCAAAAAACAGCGTAAGTTATTTTGTAATAGTACCATATTATCAAGCCCTTTAGAGAAACGTTGAATAAAAGGATTACCTTTAACCTCTGGCTCTAACATCTCCATATTTAAGACCATAGAGGTAATGGGTGTATTGAAGTCATGCAAAATATCTTTAATAAACTCATCATTAAGTTGTAGAGCTTGACGGATAGGTTTCAAACTATAAAAGGTAAAAAAAAGTGCCAAGACAAAGAGCAAAAGAGTAAGAGCAATAAACTTTAGAAGCAGTGTATAAAAGATAGTATCGGTATCCTCTTTGAGCTTTTTAGCTGGGTAAGAGAGTTTAATATGAAACTTCTTAGACTTAGGTACACGAAAGTAGCTGTAAAGCCCCTCATCTTCTTGAAGTATATTAATAGTAGTTGTCGCTTTAGGGGCAAAATCAAATCTATACTGTTCACACTTTAACGTGTAGCTACAGACCTCCATATCTTTGTATATATTCTGTTTGTAATCTTGTATCTCATTATGATAGAGTTGAAAAAAGAGTAAAACCAATAGGAGTTCTAAAAGAGAGAAGAAGACCATAAAGTTTTTAAATAGGGACTCTTTTTCATACTTTTTCAATCAGATAGCCTTTACCTCGAATATTTTTTATCTCAATACCTAAACGCTGTTTTATCTTGGTAATCGCCACACGCAACGCATTGTCTGAGATATACTCTAACTCTTCATAGAGGTCTACTTTGTTGACTACTGAGCCTTGGTTGAGTAGCAGTTTGGTAAAAATTCGGTATTGAACATTGCCAATATCAATCACCACACCATCTTTCCGTAGTACCTCAGCATCGGGGTCAAACTCAATGTCATTTAATCTAATGACAGCATTTTTAAATTTTGCTTTTAAACGAATGAGTAGCTCTTGGGGATGAAACGGTTTTTTAATGTAATCTATCGCCCCTAGGTCAAACCCTTTGGCAATAGACTCCATATCTGTTAAGGCTGTTACAAAAATAGTGTCCGTTTTGTCCTCAGCCTGACGGAGATACTCTAGAAACTCCAACCCACTACCCTCGGGTAAATTAATGTCAAACAGGTACAAGTCATACCTATTCTCATAGCTTAACTTTTCTGCTTCGGTACGGTTGAGTGCCACATCTACCTCATACCCCTCTCGCTCTAAAAAGAGTTGGAGGGTTTCAGAGAGTAGTGCATCATCTTCAAGGAGTAAAATCTTTTTCATCTTTTATTTTACCATAACTTTCATCATCCATTTGGACCATTATGACAGTCATAACAACTTACTTTATGACCTTTAGTAAAGTTTTTTCTGCCCCACTCTGTTGAGAAGCTTCTGCTCGTCCATGTTTTAGAGAGATTTGAACCTCTATAATCTGAACCATGACACGACTTACACTGTCCTGCATTACGCTCTGCTACGTGTTCATGTCCACCTACCCAACCTTGTCCAACTGGGTGCATTCCGTGTGGTCCACCTGTCACGGTGTTGGGTACTCTTGTGTGACACGCTGTACACTCACCAAGAGTTCCACTATGTCCTTGAATACTCTTTGAAGCGATATTATCTGCATTATGTGCAGGGTAAATGGCATGGGTTGCTCCATGACACGCTTCACATTGAAGATTTCCATGCCCTTTACTAAATCGGTAGAGACTATGCCCTTGTGCAGGGGTATTTGGTAACGTTGCAAATCGTTTGTCTACAGCGTTTCTTAATGTATTGGTTGTAGGGTCAATAGCCGAGGTGTGTTGTTGCCCATTTTGATGACACGCTTGACAATTTGGTTCATCTAACCACCCTTTTCGCTTACTACTTCCTACAGCAGCCATGTTACCATGACAACTTTGACACTGCATTACATTGTTACCTGCACCATCAGTAGCATCCCCCATCGCTCCACGAAGACATTTAGTCTCAGCTCCAGGGTGACAAGAGTAACACGCCCCTCTATTTTGACTACTATTCAAACTTAGGTTGGTATTTGGGTCTACCACATGAGAGTGATAGGCGTGAATCGCTTGGGTAAATGGTTTAATTCCTGTAACTCCTGTTCCAGGTAAGGCATTACTAGCGTGACACGCTGCACAGAGAATTGGTGTACCAGCTGTTACCGTTGCTTCAAGACCTGCACTATTATAGTTATACCCTTTAGCTTGAAGAGCTGTTAAGTTATCACGTACAGCATTGGGCATTCGCTCATCATGTAGACGTAACACATTTAGTTTAAAGTCTTTCTCTGGGTCACCATTGTTTACCCAACCTTGTGTTGGTTTACCAGCTGGTGCTGAGTTTGAGGCGTGACACCGTTTACAATCCATCTCATCACTCACAGGAAGTACAGTATTAACCGTACTTAACACCTTTCCACTGCTATCTTTGGCGACTACTTTAACCATAGGGTAGTAGTTCTTCGTTCCATCATCATTATAAGGAGTAAGAGGTAACCCTTCTGCTTCCCACCATTGATGCGTTTTATTAAAGCTCATTGGTTGAGGCGTTCTACTTGGTGTTTTAAGCCCCGTTAACCCTGTATTGGTTGCTAAGGTTGTCCCAAAAAGTTTTTGGCTATGGTTCCAAAAGTTTGTTTTATCACTACTAGAGCTATTTAGTTTACCATCTGTTCCTTGAATCGCTTCATAGGTAACTGTCACCCCTGAGGTTATTAATCCACCACTCTTATCTTTAAGCTGTGCATGAAGATTATTATAGGGTGGTAAAACAGAAAATACGGAGAAATCATTTCCATCCATACAGTGCATTCCTAAGTCATTCCATGCTGTTATCATATATTTAGAGGCGTTTGCTGTTGGAGGATTTACACTACCTCCCCCATTTTCATTGCCTTCTCCACCTTCATTCTCTTCATTGCCTTCATGGTTTGCACTGTCGCCACCATTTTGTTCTTGTTGCTCGCCACCATCCCGTCTGTCATCGTTTTCACCACCTGTAGAGCCACCTCCACACGCAATAAACAGGGGAATTAAACACAAACTTAAAAGTCGTTTTTCTATTTTCATTATATGCTCCTTGTTGTTATAATATAAGTATAAAACAATAAGTGTTACCAGAGTGTTTCTTTATTGTATTATTCTTTAGAATAGATATGATTTTTTGTAATTTTTATAAACCCACCATAGTTTACAAAAAATAAAAAGGGGAGGAAGAAAATTACTATGGTGGGCGAGAAGCGTATACGCTCCTCGTAAGAACTATTTTATTGACTTAGTTATTGTCATTTCCATCATTGGTACCACCATCATTATTATTATCATTTCCATCATTGGTGCCACCATCATTATTTGCACCATTATCATCAAGAACTTGACCCTGCTGATTTTCATGTAAGCCATCTCTATTTTCTGAAGAGCCTAATGTATCAACAACACCATTATTGTCATCATCACTGTCACTGGCATTTAAAACACCATCATTGTCAATATCGGGGTCAAGACGATTCACTGTGGTATCGTTGTCAATATCTACATCGTTTGCATTTACCACCCCATCACCATCAAGGTCATTTGCATTACCTGTACCGTGGTCAGCATCATTGACATCTAAAACACCATCACCATCTTTATCGGTATCATCTCGATTACTGATTCCATCACCATCATCATCTTCATAGACATTAACCAAGCCATCACCATCTTTATCGGTGACATCATTGTTAAGGGTTATATGCTCTAAATCACTACTATTAAGGGTTAAAATTTCATCAGAGACACCATCATTGTTGGCATCTGTAATCTCAGCTCGGCTCATTTTTAAGGGAATATTTCCCAAGTCAACTCTATCTTTTACTGTTTTAAAGAGTGTTCCTGTTCCAGTTGAAGTAACAAAACCAATGGGTGTTACAACTTTGTTAGCAACATCATCTTCATTGGTGGTCATCACCAAACGGTAGCTTACATCTTTAGAAAGCTCTAGGCTAAAGGGATGTTTTGTTGTTCCATTCTTGGTTGAGGTTACTTTAATGTAACTTCCATCAGTTCCAAACGCTTCAATAAGCGTACCAGGAACAGTCCCTACTACCGTAGACTTTTGTGTTTGAGGGGCACTGTTATTACCTGCACCATCATCATTTGAACCTGAGTCTGAGCCTGAGCCTGAACCACCTCCACCACATGCGACTAACAATGGTGTTACCAATAAACTTAATATAATTTGATTTGTTTTCATAACGTTCTCCTGTTGAGTTTTATTTAAATCTAATAGCATTATAAAACACTATCTGTTATCGGAGTGTTAGCAGAGTGTTAAGGATTTGTTAATTAGAATCTTTTTTAAGGGAGTCTCAAAGTGAGGGTCAACCATTAACGTAGTAGAAAAAACCCCAGATGCTAAGGTTGTAGGGCTAATAACAGTAGCAGAGAGAATCTCCTGTTGCAGTTTATCTCGACTGACAATATGTGAAAAACTTTCCTCTTCTACTTGATGGTTACGCTCATAAGAGGCAGAGGTGGTCAAAGCTTGGTTTGAGATTTCAATATGGGTTAAGTACTCGTGTGGATTTTTAGGATTTTTAATACCAATGGAGAAAGGCTCATCTGAAAGCTTTAGCCCTAACGCATAAATATCTCCTCCAAAGTTGACCAGTGCTGAGGCTATTTTATGCTTTTTTAAAATCTTAACAGCCATATCAACAGCATACTCTTTGACAAACCCTCCAAAATCAATTAGCGTATGGGGGTTGTCAAACCTAATTTTATGACGGTTAATTTTAAAATGCCCTGTTCCTACATAGGGTAGCAGTTGTTGCATCGCCTCTTCAACTTTCGCCAAACTCTTCTCTTTTCGACCCTGCACCAATGTCCCCATGGTCACATCAAAGATACCTTTGGTCTGAACAGCAAAAGTGTCTGCTTTTTTAAGTAACTCCTCGGTTTGGCTATCTAGTTTTTCAATTTTTCGTTGGTTAATGGCAGAGAGGTAGGAGGTAGGGTTGTAGAAGTTATATTTTGTCTCTAATTTTTTACTATTTTCTAAAATTTTTCCAGCCACCCTACGTGCTTTGGATTCATTGTCTGAAAAGATATGCACTTCACACGGTGAGGTCATCACCGTGAATTTGTAGATATAACGTTTAGTATTTATACTTAACTCCTGTGGTAAAGATGGTAGCAGATAAACCCGTTGACTGCTTATAGAACTCTGCCCCTAAATTGTAACTTAGCTTTTTATTTTGTGTAAATTCAACATTTGTCTTATACGTTAAAGCATTAAAAGCACTTAAACGCTCATCACTTGACGCGTACTGTTCATTGGTAAAAAAGTTTTTTGTACCATTATAGAAAGAGGCTTCACTCTGTTTGTAGTAGCGTAGCCCTCCACCAAAGGTAAATGCTTTATTTAATCTATAGTAGAGGTCACTACTTACGGTGTGGGAGCTAATCTTCCAATCATCACTGTAAAATCTATAGCCACCATGATAACTTAATCTATCTGTCACCTTATTAACATATTTAATATCACTTCCATAAGCGACCCGTTTATCAGGTCTACTTTCGGTAACCAACCGTTGCGTTGGTAGCGTATAGTCTCTTACCACATTGGCATGAGGATTGGTTAAGTAGCCTGTGTCATTAATGGTAAAAAGTGATGCTTTAAGAGAGGAGTTTTTATTTAACACTTGTGTCACCCCTAACTCAACATTGAGACTTTGACTGGTCTCTTTTTGACTCGCTCCTGAGCCTGTATCGTACCCATAATTTAAAATTTCATTAGAGGTAAATCCTACCCCTGCCGAAAAGGCTCTGTTGTGCGAACTATCTGTATAGTGCAGATATTCAGCCGATGCTGTCTTAGAGTAAAAATCACTCTCAGCAGAGTAAGAGACTCCTGTATAGAGTTCATCTCTATTCTCAAAACGGGTGGTTAAGAGCAGAGACCAAGCATTTCGGACTTCACTAAAATCTTGGTTAGCATAACTATAGTCACCATTGTTATTACGAACACTCGCACCACTTCCACTGTCTGGCTGAAACGTTGGGGTTGCCCCTGAGACAGCATCACTTACAAAGTCTGCTTTTAAGTTATAGTCTGTTCCAAAATCCACACTCGCACTAATAGAGGGAGCTTGAACACTCACACGATTGTCATTTTCGTTGTAGTGTAAGTACTCTACCGAGACATAATTTTCTGCTTGCAGTAGTGAAGAGCTGGCAATGGCTAAAATCGCTACAGTTGATAATTTAAATTTGACTAATTGCATCCACAACCTCCTCCACCAACACCCGACCCACCTCTACTCGCCTCTTTTGAGTAGTAGATATGAGCCTCAAATTTTTGCACCTCAGGATTTAATCCACCATACTGCATGGTATCTTCTGCCAATGTTTTTTTCTCCCAAGGCTTCACCTCTTTTAGAGAACAACCAGCAAGTAGACACAGCAGTAATGGCACGGTTACCCTTCTCATTCTAACGCTCCAAGCCCCGATAAGATGACTTTATCTATCTGCTCTTTTGCCCCAATAAGCGTGGCAATAATCTTTTCATCTTTAACAATAAAAATAGCAGGCATCCCCACAGGGTTAAAAACCTTAATCAACTCATTTTTTGAATCATCAATCACCCGAAAGTTAACACCCATCTCTTCTTGAAACGCTTTACCTTCTGTGCTATCTTCATCAACATCAATACCAATAATCTCTGTGCTGTTTTGGTCGAGTTGAGTGTGTAACTTAGCCATCAGAGGCAACTCTTTTTTACAAGACTTACACCATGAGGCAAAAAAATCGATAATATAGACCCTATTATTTTCCAACTTTAAACTCTTAACTGTCTCATAAGGAAGTAAATCTCCTGTTTCAAGTGCAAAAAGTCCCAAAGAAGAGAGAGAAACCAATAACAAAATTTTCTTTAACATCTTAAACTCCTAAAAATAAATATTTAATAATTATAAGAAAACCTCCGTTAACGAACTGTTAATTAGTAGTGGTAACTTAACGTCACACCATACCCCTCAGCCATACTCGTAGGCTCTATTTTAACTCCTTTACGTGGTGTCGTAAAATAAAAACTGCTTGCCATCCCCAATATGGCACCTGCAAGAACATCACTCGTATAGTGTTTTTTAGCATAGACCCGACTATAGGCAACATAACTGGCTCCTGCATACGCCAAAAGTCCATACGTTAACCCATAACGTTTGTGAATAAAAGATGCTCCTTGAAAAGCTGAAGAGCTATGTCCTGAAGGAAAAGAGTAGTCTCCTCCATTGGGTCGTTGTCGGTTAACAGCATATTTTAATCCAAACGTAACCACACTATTAGTAGCAAAAGATTTGTAAAACTGATACTCCCCCTCTTTATCGTCCATATACAAAGTAGCACCATACGCAACAGAAGGAATCACTACTTGCAAAACATCACCAAGGGTTTCGGTTTTGCCTGCGTAAACCTGTTGATTCATTGTCAATAATATTACAAGAATTAAAAATAATTTTTTCATAGAACTTCCTTTCTTTAAACTATAAAGAAAAATGTGTTAACGCAGTGTTAACAATAAAACTGTTGTTTCCCTGCTAACACTTCGATAATGCTTTAAGATGTAAAATATGAATGACTTAAAAAAAAGGATTGCCGATGAATTAAAAACAATGATTATTAAAATTAAAAAAACATCAATATTAATTAGGAGAAATTATGGAAAAAAAAATAACATTAACAGAGAACAAAACATTACTATTTGAAAATATTACACTTGCAAGTTTATAGATTGAAGAATCTAATAGACTTCTTATTATGAAGTAGGTTTGACCGTGTCAAACACCATCTCCGAATTCAAAATGATGCCTGTTTTGATTATCAAATTTTTTGTTTGACATGGTCAAACCTACGAAGATTTAAAATTTAATGAGCCGTATTCCCAGTTATAGATATTATCTATTAACCCATGTTTTACGGGGTTATTATGAATATATTGAAGCTTGATTTGGTAATCTTTTTCATCTCTGATGGTGTGTTCATAAAATCGTTTTTGCCATACCACATTGTAACCTTGTCTCATTCTACTTTTTGATTGATAAACTCCTTCACAAAATTTTGGGTCACATCTTTTTGAAAAATATCTTTTGATAGAACTGATAATTTTAGGGTAATCTTTCGCGTGGTCAACCTCTATTATCATGTGTATATGGTCAGGTAAAATGACAATGGCTTTGATATGAAATGAAAAAAGAGATTTTGCATAGGCAAAGCTTTTGCGTAAAAGGTCTATATTATCGATTAAAATTGGGTTTCGTGAGTGTGTGACAATGGTAATGTAATAGCAGTAACCATCTAAAAAAATACGTCTATAGGTCATAAAAATTCTCCTTTTTAAATTTTAACAAAAAAAAATAATTTTTATGAAAAATATGTCAAATTGTAATAAATCCGTAGGTTTGACCGTGTCAAACATCATCTCTGAATTCGAAATAATGCCTGTTTTGGTTATTGAATTTTCGTTTGACATGGTCAAACCTACGGGTTTCCAACATAAATTTATCTGTTTACATTGGGATACAATCTAAATTTGCTCCACCACAACACGATGCCCAACAAACTTAGAGTAGTTGTCTAAAATAAGACCCCCTTTTCTAAACGAGAGTCCACACCCTTCGTAGGCGAAGAAGACACCAGCTTGGTAGCTTTCGCCTTGGTCGTTGGTTGGGAGTTCGGCGTACTCTTGGTAAATGACACCAAACTCGCCATACTCGCCGTCGGTCTCTGCCATCACTTTATGGTCGGCATCGACAATAACGGTATTTGCTCCCTCTCGTCCAAAGATTCTCTTTTCAACTTGTGCCACACCCTCTAGTGGGTCGAAGCTTGTCTCTAGGAGTAGAGGATGATTTGGGTATAAGTCCCATAGAATCTTCATGAACGCTTTAGATTGGAACATTAACGTGTAGGCTGGATTCAAAATAATCGCTTTTTGATTCTCCATAATCTTGGTTAAAGTCATTGCCAAGTCGCTCTCTTCAATGGCAATATCTTCCCACGGAATCAATTTGAACCAGTACTCATAGTTTTCGTCATTGTAGAAGATACCCTCTTCATCCGAGAACTCAACCTCATCAATGTAGGCAAATTCAGTAATGTAACCAGCTTCAGTGGCGATATTTTGGAGAAGTTTAACGGTACTCTCCTCCTCTTCATTATCTTTAACTGATGAGAAGAGAATTTTCCAACCATCATAAGCCTCTTCAAAACTGCTTACATCCTCTTCCATTGTGATGAGACGCTTGAAGTTGTCACCCAGTGCCTCGTAAAGATTGTTGAACTGATGTGACTCCTCCATGTTGTTGAGCTTTAACATTGCCCATTGGAGAATGGAAGTCTCAAAGAGTGAAGTTGGCGTGTCGGCATTGAACTCAATCAGTTTAATCGGTTTGCCATCTACTCCACCTGCTAGGTCGAAACGTCCGTAGAGATGCCAGTGAACGTCATTGTCCCATGACATCTTGACAGCCTCTACAAGGTTAAAGGGGATGCCTATTTCATGAAACAGCTCATTCTCAATCACATACTCGCCAGCTTCGGTGAACATCTCATAGAGTTCATTCACAGCTTCATAGTAGGCATCGGCTTCGTCGGAGTTTATCTCAACAATCTCATCAGCAACATAGGGGGTTTCATCTGGGTCAGTGTGCCAAAAGAAACCTATCTGCTCTAAAAATTTGTTATCGGGTACTTTTACGGGAGTTAACTTCACGACTTAACCACCAAAGCTTGAACTACGTGATGAGCTTTTTTTGTTAGAGAAGTAACCTGACTTTCTAGGAGTGCTACTTTTTGCTGACTTATTGGCTGC
>Ga0256827_10001542_pt1 | contig 14759 bp, 14 predicted proteins | sample CV84metaG_FD_185977 | JGI IMG/M metagenome (GOLD analysis project Ga0256827, IMG submission 185977) | Hydrothermal vent microbial communities from East Pacific Rise, Pacific Ocean - CV84 | ecosystem: Environmental > Aquatic > Marine > Hydrothermal vents | place: Pacific Ocean: East Pacific Rise... | reverse complement strand
ACTTGCGAAAGTTAAATTATTAATTTTTTAAAAACAATTAAATAATTTAACTAACGTTATTAAATAATTACAATACATATTGTTAAATTTGCAAAAAATAAAAATTGTATGTCAGAAGATATTAAAAAGCCTGTTGAAGAAAAAGCACCAATTGTAGTTGACAAAAAATGTGAAAGTTCGGGGAAGTATATTGCATTAATTATAATTTTTGCAATAATTGCTGCAGTGGGTTGGTATATGTTTTATCAGGAATCGCAAATTAAAAAACAAACAATTACTCAATTAACCAATGTAACAGATGAAAAAGAGCAAGTTACAAGCGAGCTTAACGAACTTCTGGTTCAGTACGATGATATTTCTACAAATAACGATTCGTTAAACTCTCAATTATCGGAAGAAAAAGAACGTATTGTTGAGCTTATTGATGAGATTAAAAAAACAAAATCGACAAGCAGATGGCAAATAAATAAATACAAAAAAGAGCTTGGTACACTTCGTCAAATTATGCGTGGTTATATACATCAAATAGATTCGTTAAACACGATGAATGTAGCTTTAAAACAAGAAAATTCTACCGTTAAAAATCAGTATGCTGAAGTACAAAATCAAAATAAAGATTTAGAAAATCAGAACTCTGAATTAAATAGTAAAATTGATATTGCTACTACATTACGTGCAATGAATATTGATGCTTACGGAATAAATGCTAAAGGTAAGCCTAAAACAAAAGCAAAAAAGGTTGAGAAAATTAAAACTTGCTTTACTTTAGCTCAAAACAAAGTTGTTGAAGCCGGTCCGAAAGATATTTACATTAGAATAACCGGACCAAATAATGAGATTTTTGGTACCGATAAAACTATGATAAATGGCGAAGAATCTATTTACTCTTCGTTTAGAACAGTTGAATACGCCAACAAAGATTTAGATATTTGTGTTTTCTGGACAAAGGATAAGCGTTTAGAGAAAGGAAATTACAAAGTAGAATTATTTGAATCGGGTAAATCAATAGGCTCAACAACATTTTTCTTAAAATAAAAACCAAATGCCTAACAACCTAAAAACTAAAATATTGAACGATCCTATTTATGGGTTTATAAAAATTCCACAGGGATTATTGTTCGATATTATTAGTTTACCTTGCTTTCAACGATTACGTCGAATACGCCAATTAGGGCTTACAAATTTGGTTTATCCCGGAGCAAATCATAATCGTTTGCAGCACGCACTTGGGGCAATGCACCTAATGCAAGAAGCTATTGATGTGCTTACACTTAAAGGTGTAGAAATTACCCAAGAGGAAGCCGAAGGCGTTTTAATTGCTATTTTACTGCACGATATTGGTCACGGACCTTTTTCGCATTCGTTAGAGTATAATATTATTGATAGTCTTACTCACGAAGAGTTATCGCTAATGTTTATGGAGAAAATTAACCGTAGATTTGATGGGCGATTAACAATCGCAATTCAAATTTTTAAAAATACTTATAAGAAAAAATTCTTGCATCAGCTTGTTTCTGGGCAATTAGATACCGACAGATTAGATTACCTAAACAGAGATAGCTTTTTTACGGGAGTTACCGAAGGAGTAATTGGCTCAGAACGAATTATAAAAATGTTTGATGTTGTTAACGATGAGCTTGTTGTTGAAGAAAAAGGTATTTATTCGGTTGAGAAATTTTTAATTGCTCGCCGTCTTATGTATTGGCAAGTTTATTTGCATAAAACTGTAATATCGGCCGAAAGACTTTTAATAAACATAATGAAATGTGCAAAAGAACTATCTAAAACAGGTGGAAATATTTTTGCACCACCTCATTTACAGTTCTTTTTACAAACAAATATCACTCAAAAATATATTACAGAAAATACCGAAACAATCCTTCAAAATTTCTCTTTACTTGATGATGATGATATTATGTCGTCAATAAAAGTTTGGATGAACAGCGATGACAAAATACTTTCTACTCTCAGCAGAATGCTTGTAAACCGTAATTTATACAAGGCAGTTTTGCAAAAGCATGATTTCGATAAATCTGAAATATCAAAAATTAAAACTGATATTAAAAAAATATATAACTTATCGGATAAAGAAATTGGCTACTTTGTTTCGGAAGGAACTATTTGGAACAAAACTTATAGTTATGATAATGAGAATATAAGAATACTCTTAAAATCAAAAGAAATAATTGATATTACCAAAGCCTCAGATATGTTAAACCTTTCGTTTTTATCGAAAAAAGATAGAAAATACTACTTATGTTATCCCAAGTAATACCGATTAGTAACAAAACGACCTATAAATTCACTTCATTTTTTATAGTCATTTTATTATCTATCGACATAATACATATTTTAAATATCAGTTATTTTGAAATTAAACAGATATAAAATGAAGAATTATTTATTAAAATTTATAATATCCTTAATAGCATAATATACTGCTAGAAAAACAGATAGAATAGAAAAAGTAAACGTAAGTATTGGGAATTTTATATCAATAAAAGTATCAAGCCATTTACCACCAAAAGTGCCAATAACGATAATAACCGCCATTTGCATAGCAATACTCGAATATTTTACATACGGATTACTATTTTTCTTTTTGTTTGCTTGCAAGATTGTTTTCTCCTCCCATATTACACGTTCCTGTGAATATGGCATTAGGTTCAATAGCTAATTTATTTGTAATAATATCGCCAAATATTTTGGCAGTAGCTTTTAACGAAAGTAATTCTTTTACTGATATTTTTCCTTTTAATTGACCTGAAACATCAGAATTTACACAAACAACTTCACCTTCAACACTTCCTGTTGCTCCAATAACAATTTTACCTTGAGTTGACAAATTTCCTAATAAAACACCGTCTATTCTTATATCACCAGAAGTTTCTATATTTCCGGTAATTTTTGTGCCATTTCCTATAATATTAATTACACCGTTATTTTCTGGTTGAATATTTTTTGCCATCGTATTTTGTTTTATCTGTTCGTTATTTTGTTAGTTTATTAACAATTTCAGTAAGCTCTTTCACTTGTTTTTCAAGCTCATCAATTCTGTTATTAGTTTGAGGTAATCGCTTGTAAAAAATATATGCTTTTTGGAAATCTCTTAAATTATATGCAGGAATACCTTGGTTTATTGAATTTTTAGCAACATTATTTGCTATTCCTGATTTAGCCGCAAACTTGGCATTATCACCTATAGTTAAATGACCGGCAAAACCAACTTGTCCTGCTATCATTACATTTTTACCAATTTTTGTTGAACCTGATACACCAGACTGTGCTGCAACTACGGTATTTGAATCAATTTCCACATTGTGTGCAATTTGTACTAAATTATCAATTTTTACACCCTTACGAATAATTGTAGAACCCATTGTTGCACGATCGATAGTCGAATTTGCACCAATATCTACATTGTCTTCTAAAATAACATTTCCTACTTGAGGAATCCTTTTATAATCTGAATCGCTTGGAGCAAATCCAAAACCATCTCCTCCAATAACACTTCCTGCATTAATTACGCAATTATCACCTATAACTGTTCCATGATATACTTTTACACCTGCATGAAGTGTTACATTATTGCCTAAAATTACATTATCACCAACATATACTTGAGGATATATTTTTATATTATTACCTATTTTAACATTATCACCAATAAAAGAAAACTCTCCTAAATATAATAAGTTTTTAGCATTAGTTTTTTCAGAAATAAAACTTAGTTCACTTATGCCTTTTTTATTATTTACTACACTATCGTAAAAACTTAATAAAATTGCTACTGATTTATAAGAATCATCAACTTTAATTAGTGTTGACTTAATCTTTTGACTAGGTTTGAAAGATTTATTTACTAAAACAATACTCGCATTTGTCGAATAAATATACTTTTCATATTTAGGATTTGACAAAAATGATATAGTACCCTTTCGCCCTTCTTCAATCCTTGAAATATCTGAAACTAAGCTGTTTTCATTACCAACTATTTCACCATCTAAAAGTTCTGCAATTTGCTTTGCTGAAAAATCCATAAACAATATTTGTTCTAATTTAAAATTAGATTAGCTACAAAAGTAACAATTTTATTACTTATATTAAACTTTCAAAGTCTTATTGTAACAAATTATTAATATTTTTGTGCCTTACTAATTTTTATTATGGCACTTATATTAAATATAGAAACGTCCGAAACTATATGTTCTGTAGCTCTTGCTAAAGGAAATAAACTAATTTCAATAAGAGAGAGTTCCACAGAACGCTCACATGCTAAGCTTGTTACCGTTTTTATTGAAGATATTTTTAACAATCAAAATTATTCGCTTCAAGATTTAAATGCTATTGCAGTAACAAGAGGTCCTGGTTCATATACAGGTTTACGTATTGGTGTATCCACAGCAAAAGGATTATGCTATGGTTTAAACATACCTCTAATTTCAGTTGGTACTTTACCGGCTTTAGCAAATGCTACAATAAATACTGGGAAATACGACAATCATAAGTTTTGTCCTATGATTGATGCACGTCGAATGGAAGTTTATTCTGCAATTTACAATTCTGATTTAAGTATCGTTAAAGATGTTTCTGCGGACATATTAACCGATAAATCTTACTCTTCATTTCTTAATATAAACAAAATAATTTTTATTGGTTCGGGAAGTGCAAAATTCAACGAAATTTTAAATAATAAAAATGCTTTTTTTGATAAAAACATAGTTCCGTCTGCAAAAAACATGATAGATATTTCATATAAAAAATATATGAACAAAGAATTTGAGGACGTTGCCTACTTTGAACCATATTATTTAAAAAACTTTATAGCTATAAAACCAAGAAATAAAATTTTCTAATTATGAGTTTTAACGATGCATGCAATAGTGGCAACCCAATAATTAAACCCACAAAAAAAGATAAAAGAATAAACAATATCTTGTTAATTATTTTATTAATAATTTTTATTATTGTCGGAATTCTATTATACACATAATTTAAAAAATGAGGCTATCTCAAAATGCTCATTTTTGAGACAGCCTCATTTTTATTCATATTTATTTAATTCTCATCAATTAAACGTAATCATCACCTTTTAAAGTTTGAACATCAGTAACAAATTGTTTTATCATTTGTTCATCAGTTTTTTTACAAATTAGAAGCGTTCCATCATAATCAACTATAATATAATCGTCTAATCCCTGAATAACAGCCAATTTATTTTTTGGTAACTCAATTATACAATTATGCGTATCGTATGTTAAAATATTATCCGATGACAAAACATTTTTATCATCATTTCTAGTTCTATTTTCGTATAATGCACCCCAGGTTCCTAAATCTGACCAACCAAAATCGGCTTTCAGTACATAAACATTATCGGCTTTTTCCATTACACCATAATCAATAGAAATATTTTGACATTTAGAGTATGTATTTTTTATAAAATCTGTTTCACCATCAGTATTATAAACGCCGACTCCCTCATTAAACAATACTTGTACATCATTCAAATGTTTAACAAAAGCATTATTTATTGAACTAAGCGACCAAATAAATATTCCGGAATTCCAGAAAAACTCCCCACTTTTCATAAAAAATTCAGCCATTTCTTTATTTGGTTTTTCAGTAAAGGTTTTTACTTTTTTTAAATTTTTATTTTCAAAATCAACATCCTCATCGTTATTAATTTGAATATATCCATAACCTGTATCTGGCCTACTAGGTTTAATTCCTAGAGTAAGCAATACATCATTATCCTTTGTAAATGCTAAACCATTATTAATAACTCTATGAAATTCTTCTTCTTTAATTATAAGATGGTCAGCAGGAGCAACAATAATATTAGCATTATTATTTTCACACATAATTTTCTGATTAGCATACGCTATACAAGGTGCAGTATTTCGTCTTAAAGGCTCAGTCAAAATATGTTTCGGATTTATATCAGGAAGTTGTTCTTTTACAATATCATAATATATATCATTAGTTACAACAAAAACATTCTCACTCGGACAAATAGGTTTAAATCTATCAAAAGTTTGTTGTATTAATGTTCTCCCCGTCCCTAGTACATCAATAAATTGTTTTGGTCGTTTAGTTTTACTCATAGGCCAAAATCTACTACCTACTCCTCCTGCCATTATTACGCAGTAATTATTTTTATTCATATTTATTTTTTTCGTTCAGATTTCATTTTTCAATATACAAATATATTTTTTATTTTAAAAAATTTATTCAAAAAATAGTCATTCGTCATAATTTATCATTTACAAATTTATTTTATATTATTCTTTGTTAATTTTTTTTATATATTTGTAAATAAAAACAATAAATGCCTAGTAAAAAATCATTAATTATTATACTTATAGTATTATTCACTATAAACTCTTATTCTCAAAGATCTGCTAGATGGAAAAGAATGAGGTATGAAATATTTTACGGTGTTGGAGCTACTAACTTTTTGGGCGAATTAGGAGGTGCAAACAAGGAAGGAACAAATTTTCTTGCCGATTTTGAATACACTATGACAAGACCTCTATTAAGCTTAGGGTTCAGATATATGATTTTAGAGAAGCTATCAGCTAAAGTAATGTTAAGTTACGGTTGGCTTAGAGGCGATGATAACACAACAACAGAACCATATAGAAATTACCGTAGTTTAAGCTTTTACTCACCACTAGTTGAATTTGCCATTCAGGGAGAATATCATTTAACAAAAGAACGAATTGGGCATAGATACAACCTACGTAGAGTAAGAGGTGTAAAAGGAATTAAACTTAACACATATTTCTTTGCAGGCATTGCCGGTTTCTGGTTTAACCCAAAAGGTAAAGATCAAAACGGAAAATGGCAAAGCTTACAACCTCTCGGTACCGAAGGTCAAAATGTTTCTCCTGTAAGAAAAAAATATTCAAGAGTTCAACTATCAATACCTTTTGGATTAGGATTAAAATACGGGTTAAACAGAAAATGGAGCATCGGTCTAGAACTTGGGGTTAGAAAAACATTTACCGATTATATTGACGATGTTAGCACAACTTATTATGATAACGACGCAATTAAAGCAGCAAATGGCGAAGAAGCAGCATACCTTGCAGACCCTTCAAGTGGAGAACATCCCGGTTGGACTGCCGGAGGACAACAAAGAGGCGACCCTAACGACAAAGATGCTTATATGTTTATGATTTTAAACTTAACTTACAAATTAAGAGCCGGCAGAGGAGGACTACCTAAATTCTAAAAGCTCAACATCTTAAAAATAAATTAATTTGTTATATTAATTAAGAAATGTTAACTTTGCAGATACGCTAAAACAAAATTGAAATGAAAAAAATAATATTACTTTTAATAATATCATTTGTAGTTTTCTCTGAAGCAGATGCCCAAAGATGGAAGCGTGTAAGATATGAAATAATTTATGGGTTAGGTATAAATGTAGCAATGACTGATTTAGGAGGAGGACCAGGAAAAGGTTCATTTGGTTTCAAAGATATTGATATTTCACAAACTAGACCAGGATTATTTGGCGGTTTTCGATATAAATTCAAAGAACGTTTAGCAGGGAAATTTATTATTTCATTTGGTTGGTTAGCAGGTAGCGACGCAATGACTTCTGAAGAATCTCGAAACCGTAGAGCAGTATCGTTTTCAGGACCACTACTAGAAACATCAATAACTGGCGAATTTTCATTAATGAAAGAAAGATTAGGATCACGATATACTTTTTCAAACATCCGTAGATTTAAAATGAAATATATAAATACTTATGTATTTGCAGGGATCGGAATGATTGCATTCTGGCCTCAAAATAATAATCCAAATGCACCAAGTAATTCAGATGATGGCAGAAATAGTACATATAGCCATGCGGCAGCATCATTCCCATTAGGCATTGGATTTAAATATGGAATAAACAGGAAGCTCGGAATAAGTCTTGAAATGGGAGGAAGATTAACCACTACTGACTATTTAGATGGACATAGCGATAAATATTCCACATCTAACGATGGTTTTTTAACAGTAATGGTTGGATTAAATTACAAACTTAAAACAGCCCGAAGCGGATTACCTCGTTTCTAAAAACAATATATGGAATAAAACTACGTTAACGTTTTAATAAAATTTTAAACTATTAAATGAAGAAGTTTGTTTTATTTCTTTTGGTTGTTGTATCTATAAATTCATTTTCTCAAAAGTCTAGTAATTTAGGTTTTTTTGCCGGAGGAAGCTATTATTTAGGCGACCTCAATAAAAACAAACAATTTTACAAGATAAAACCTTCATTAGGATTATTTTATCGATACAATTTTAATTCTCGTTGGGCAACACGAGCAAATTTATACGGAGGATTTTTATCAGCAGACGATGCCGACTCTAAATATAAATACCAACAACAACGTAACTACAGTTTTAATACAATATTTATTGATTTAGCTGGTCAAATGGAATTCAATTTCTTACCTTATCGTCTTGGCGATGAAAAAACACCGTTTTCACCATATTTTGCACTAGGTATTGGTGGTGCTTATTTCACTAACTCTATTCGACCAATACAAATAACAATACCATTCAGTTTTGGCTTTAAATTTAATATTTCTTCAAAATTTGGTCTAGGAATAGCCTGGAGTTTTAGAAAAACATTTACCGATTATATAGACAACCTTTCCAACTATAAATCAATAGAAGACGTTGACAATATTGATGACAAATACACTATGAAACAATTAGGTTATCATAACCATAACGATTGGTATTCAACCATCGGAATTTTCATTAGTTGGAAAGCATTTGGAGGAAAAAGTAATTGTAAAGCATATCAATATTAATATATGAGTAGTAACAAAGAAATAAAGACTATACCCAAACATGTCGCAATAATTATGGACGGCAATGGACGATGGGCTCAAAAACAAGGAAACGAACGTGTATTTGGGCATAAACATGGTGTAAAATCTGTAAAAAACATTGTAGAAAAAGCAAGTGAATTAAAAATAGAATATTTAACATTATATGCTTTTTCAACAGAAAACTGGAACAGACCAAAATATGAAGTAGATGCATTAATGTCATTACTCGTTAGTTCAATAAACTCAGAATTAGACTTATTAAACAATAACAATGTTAGTTTACAAGCAATAGGTGATATAAAAAGCTTACCAAAAGATGTTATAGATGAGCTTAATGGAGCAATAAAAACAACATCAAAAAACACAGGACTTAAACTAGTTTTAGCATTAAGCTATAGTGCTCGATGGGAAATACTAGAAGCCGTAAAAGAAATTGCACGAAATGTTAAAAATAGTGAAATAAATATTGAAAATATTGACGAAGAACTATTCTCTTCGTATTTAACAACCAAACAAATACCCGACCCAGACCTTGTTATACGTACAAGTGGAGAACAACGCATAAGTAATTTTTTGCTTTGGCAGATATCTTATTCCGAATTTTATTTTACAGAAAAGTTATGGCCTGATTTTGGTAAAGATGATTTTTTAAATGCTATATTTGCATTTCAAAAAAGGAAGAGGCGTTTTGGTAAAACAAACGACCAAATAAAAAACGAATAAGTTGTTTATGCTCAGATATTTAATTAGTATAATTTTTGCATTTTTAATTTTCACCAACATTTTTGGTCAAGTTTCGTTAAATAGTAATAATCTTGATTACTCGAAACCTGCTGAGTATGAGGTAGGTGGCATTACAGTTTCTGGTATAAAATATTTAGATTCACGAGCACTAATAAACCTTTCAGGTTTAGCTGTTGGTGATAAAATTCAAATTCCTGGAGAAGAAATAACATCAGCAATCGAAAAATTATGGAAACAAGGTTTATTTTCAGATATTCAAATTACAAAAACTAAAATTGTTAACAATACAATTTTTTTAGACATATATCTGCAAGAACGCCCTAGACTTTCAAAATTTGCACTTTCAGGCATGAAAAAATCTGAAGCCGATGATATACGCGACTTATTAAGCCTTAGAAAAGGAGATCAAGTAACCGATAATATTTTAAACAACTCAAAAAATAAAATACGAAATTATTTTGTTGATAAAGGATATTATAATGTCGACATTAACATAAGACAAGTAGATGATACAACACTATTAAATAATGTAATATTATTTTTTGATGTAAAAAAGCACGAAAAAGTTAAAATTAAACAAATTACTTTTGAGGGTAACAATGTACTTAACGACTCATCAAAATTTTTATTTTTCAATATTAAGCCAACCACACTTATGCCTGACGCAAAATTAAAGCGTATAATGAAAGATACAAAAGAGAAAAAATTTACTCGACTGTTTAAAACATCAAAATTTATTAACTCAAACTTTATTGAAGATAAAAAGAAAATTATATCAAAATACAATAGCAAAGGTTACCGAGATGCACAAATTGTATTTGACACTGTATATAAATATAACGATCGTTTATTATCAATTGATATAAAAATAAAAGAAGGTGAAAAATACTATTTTGGCGATATAACTTGGGTAGGAAATACAAAATACAAATCAGAAGTTTTATCAAAAATATTAGGAATAAATAAAGGCGACGTTTATGACCAAGAATTTTTAGATAACAGATTATTTGTTGACGAAAACAGCGTAAGCTCAATATACCTAGATAATGGATACCTATTTTTCTCATTAACACCGGTAGAGGTTTCAGTAACTGACAACACTATTGATATTGAAATGAGAATTTTTGAAGGAAAACAAGCTCGAGTTAAAAATGTTACCATAGTAGGTAATACAAAAACTCACGAGCATGTTATTCGAAGAGAAATACGAACAAAACCAGGTGAATTATTTAGTAGAAAAGACATCATTCGTACTCAGCGAGAATTAGCACAATTAGGTTATTTTAATCCAGAGAAATTAAATGTAAATCCAAAACCTAATCCTGTTGATGGTACAGTAGACTTAGAATATATTGTAGAAGAAAAACCATCTGACCAAATTGAATTATCAGGAGGGTGGGGAGCTCAAATGATTGTTGGAACACTTGGCCTTACGTTTAACAACTTCTCATTAAGAAATATATTTAACGGCTCAGCGTGGTCTCCATTACCTTCTGGTGACGGTCAAAGACTTAACATTAGAGCACAAACAAATGGTGTTTACTATCAAGCATATAGTATGTCGTTTACCGAACCTTGGCTCGGAGGAAAAAAGCCAAATTCATTAACAGTATCATTATATCATAATATTTATACAAACGGAAGAAAAGCATCAGACCCATCACGTCAAGATATGAAAATTACAGGAGCTGCAGTAGGCTTAGGGCGTAGATTAAAATGGCCTGACGATTTCTTTACACTTTACAACGAATTAGGTTATCAACTTTACGATTTAAATAAATACGAATATATGTCTTTATTTAAATTTACTGATGGTAAAGCAAATAATATAAGCTTTAAGACTGTTATTTCTCGTAATTCTGTTGATCAACCAATATATCCACGTAGAGGTTCATTATTTTCTGTATCACTTCAATTTACCCCTCCGTATTCTTTATTTAATGGTAAAGATTATACAACAATGAATTCAAAAGAAAGATATAAATTTGTTGAATATCATAAATGGAAATTCAGTGCAGCTTGGTATCAACGAATAATAGGTAATTTAGTTGTAACAGCTAGAGGTGAAATTGGAATTTTAGGTATGTATAATTCAGATGTTGGACCATCACCATTCGAAGGATTTAATGTTGGAGGAGACGGATTAATGAGTTATAATATTTCAGGAACAGAAACAATAGCACTTAGAGGATATGCAAACGGAGCATTAACTCCGGCAGGTGCGGCTAGTGCTTATGCAAAATACACATTAGAAATGCGTTATCCTCTTTCGCTCGATCCAAATGCAACACTATACGCTTTAACTTTTTTAGAAGCAGGAAATGCTTGGTACGACCTAAAAAATGTAAATCCATTCAATGTGCATAGAGCAGCAGGGGTTGGTGTACGTATTTTCTTACCTATGTTTGGCAAATTAGGTGTTGATTGGGGATATGGATTCGATCCTGTTTATGGAAATATATCTACATCAGGTAGCCAATTTCACTTTATTATTGGTCAAAACTTTTAAAATTTGCACGAATTTTGCATAACTTGAAACTTAAATAATAAAAAATTTAATCATGAAAAAAATATCATTAATATCATTAGCACTTTTGTTTTCTGTGATGAGTTTTGCTCAACGTTTTGCTTATGTAGATACAGAGTATATCTTAAAAAATATACCAGCATATCAAGCAGCACAAGACCAACTCGATAATCAAGCCGTTGAATGGCAGAAAGAAATTGAAGAGATTTATGCAAAAATAGATAAGATGTATAAAGATTTTCAAGCTGAAAAAGTACTTTTAACTGAAGAAATGAGAGTTAAACGTGAAAATGCCATTGTTGAAAAAGAAAAAGAAGCTAAAAATATTCAAAAGCAATATTTTGGAAAAGAAGGCGAACTTTATAAAAAACGTCAAGAGCTAATAAAACCTATACAAGACGATATTTTTAACGCTGTTAAAGAAGTAGCTGGCGAAGGCAATTTCGCTGTTATTTTTGATACTGCCGGAGGCATGTCAATGTTATTTAACGACCCAAAATATGATAAAAGCGACGATGTATTAGAAAAACTAGGATACAAAAAATAATTATTATTAAAAGTACAATACATAATTAATATTATATTACTTTCGTAAAAAAGATACACTGTGTTAGATAGTTTAGTAATAATACCAACATATAACGAGAAAGAGAACATTGAAAAAATAATTGCCGCTGTATTTTCACTTGAAAAAGAATTCGAAATACTTATAGTTGATGATAATTCACCAGATGGAACTGCAAATATCATAAAAAATATAGAGCAATTCGGTTCTAAATTACATATACTCGAAAGAGAAGGTAAGCAAGGTTTAGGAACAGCATATCTAGCAGGATTTAAATGGGCTTTAGAAAAAGATTACGAATATATTTTTGAAATGGATGCTGATTTTTCACACCCTCCTGCAAGTCTTATTGATTTATATAATGCATGTGCTGTAAATGGTGCAGATATGTCTATAGGTTCACGATACAAATCAGGAGTGAATGTTGTAAATTGGCCTATGGGTAGAGTGCTTATGTCTTATTATGCATCAGCTTACGTACGTTTAATAACAGGTATGGATATTAGAGATACAACGGCAGGGTTTAAATGTTATACACGCAAAGTGCTTGAAACTATTAACCTTGATGAAGTAAAATTACGAGGTTATGCATTTCAAATAGAAATGAAATTTACAGCATATAAATTTGGTTTTAAAATTGAAGAAGTCCCAATTATCTTTACGGATAGAAAAGAAGGCAACTCAAAAATGAGTGGAGGTATTTTTAATGAAGCTGTATGGGGTGTTATTAAAATGAAACTTAGAAGTTTTACACGAGATTATTCTAGAAAATAATTCGCAATTCCGTTAAATCATAATAGTTTAGCGAAACTCAATATATACAATAATGATGAAAACCTTAATCAATAACGTAAAAATAGTTAACGAGGGTAAAGTACGTCCGGCTTCTATATTAATTAGTAACGATATAATTGAAGAGATATATTGTGGAGAAGTTCCTAAAATTTCAGATTGTAATATTATTGATGGTGAAGGAAACTATCTATTTCCCGGAATAATTGACGACCAAGTTCATTTTCGTGAACCGGGGCTTACAACAAAAGGTGATATTTACACCGAAAGTAAGGCTGCGGTTGCAGGTGGTGTAACTTCGTTTATGGATATGCCAAATGTAAATCCTCAAACAACAACACAAGAAAATCTTGAAGAAAAATATAAACTTGGAGCTAAAAAGGCTCTTGCTAACTACTCATTTTATTTTGGTGCTACCAACGATAATTTAGATGAGGTATTAAAAACCGACCCAAAAACAGTATGTGGAATAAAAGTATTTATGGGTTCGTCAACAGGAAATATGCTTGTTGATGACGAAGAAGTTCTATCTGAAATTTTTTCAAAATCCAAATTATTGATTGCAACACATTGCGAAGATGAAGCAACAATACAAAAAAATACAGCAATATATAAAGAAAAGTATGGCGAAGAACTGCCAATAAAATATCATGCCGAAATTAGAAACGATGAGGCTTGTTATTTGTCATCATCGTTTGCTGTAAATTTAGCAAAAAAATATAATACACGTTTACATGTTTTGCACTTGTCAACAGCAAAAGAAATGGAACTTTTCGATAATTCTGTTGAAGCAAAAGATAAACGTATTACAGCCGAAGTTTGTGTACATCATTTATGGTTTAATAGCAATAATTACGATGAAAAAGGAACACGAATTAAATGGAATCCGGCAGTAAAACATAAAGCCGACCAAGAAGCTCTTTTGAAAGCTCTTATAGATAATAAAATTGATGTTATTGCAACAGACCACGCACCTCACACCGATGAGGAAAAGAATAATACATATTTCAAAGCACCGTCGGGAGGTCCAATGGTACAGCATTCGCTTGTAACAATGCTTGAAATGTACAAGCAAGGTAAAATAACTTTACCTCAAATTGTAGATAAAATGTGTCATAAACCAGCCGAAATTTTTAATATTGAAAAGCGAGGTTATATCCGAAAAGGCTATAAAGCTGATTTAACTTTAGTTGATTTAAATACCGAGTGGGAAGTTAAAAAAGACAATATTCTATATAAATGTAAATGGTCGCCACTTGAAGGGCAGAAATTTACAAGTAAGGTG
>Ga0256827_10001541_pt1 | contig 14763 bp, 19 predicted proteins | sample CV84metaG_FD_185977 | JGI IMG/M metagenome (GOLD analysis project Ga0256827, IMG submission 185977) | Hydrothermal vent microbial communities from East Pacific Rise, Pacific Ocean - CV84 | ecosystem: Environmental > Aquatic > Marine > Hydrothermal vents | place: Pacific Ocean: East Pacific Rise... | reverse complement strand
TTGAATTAGAAGATCATTTATCTCATCTTGCTTTTTACTATGATTACCTTTTCTTTTACCTACATTGATCTTTAATGCATAGCTTTTACATAGTTTAAAAAAAGCCTCATTTACAAGTGCATCATATAGTATAATATCTGCATCTCTTAAAATATTGACAGCATCTAATGTAAGTAGTCCAATATCACCAGCTCCAGCTCCAACTAAATAAACTTTATTCATACTAATATACCTTCATCTTTATCTGTTCAAAATTATTGAGTGTTTTATTCTCTTTTAGTGCTAAAAATAACTCTTCCCATCGTGAAGTATCATATTTATTGGTTTCTTTTAGCCAAATATTATTATGTTCTTCCAATCCATTGGCTTGAGTATTTGAAAATATATTTGTAACTTGCTTATATCGACAAGCTCCAAAGCATAAGGCTTTAGATATTTTTAGCCGTTGTTCCCCAGTATCAAGATTCATATCTTTTAAAAGCTCTCTTAACTGATCTGCTTTTTTACTACTACCTGCTGCACTACATCTTTTATCAACACAGACATAAAGTATATTTTTATAATGCATTATTGGTTTATCTGGGTCTAAAACTTTTGGTTTACATTCATAGCCATCTTCAACTTCACTACCCATAGTATTTATTTTTATCATATTTCCTCAATCTTTCGTAGTATCAAATTTTAATTATGTACTAACTGGTGGATCAAAAAGTCCATTTGCACTACTACCAGGTAGTAGTCCCTCTGCTTGACTTTGTGCAGTTCCTGTTACTCTTAATGTTTGTGTAGGGTAAGCAATATGAATATCATCTGCTTCTTGAAAAGCATCTAGTATCTCCATACTTATTGTACTTCTGATACCTAATGTTGCATAAGCATTTGTATAGTACCAGCTTGATATTACTATACCATAAGGCTCTATAAAAGAGAATATTCTAGGCTCTGGATTTGCACTTCTTAGTACATATTTTTTTCTTAATTTTTGAAGTCTTTTTTTAGTAAGCTCTGTATACCCTTTTGCATGTTGGCTTACTATAGTTTTAGCTATTTCAACTGCTCGTTTATGATTTGAATCAAATGTTATATAGATATCTATACCATCCCATACAGTTCTTAGCCCATCAAATGTATAGTTTGCAATTAAATCTGTAAAAATATAGTTATTTGGTATAAAAAATACTCTACCTGTTCTTCTATTCTTCATATACGATGTAAGGGTAATATCTTCTCTAACAGATATTTTAAATAATGATATATCCAAGACATCTCCAACTACCTCTATGCCATTTCTCATAACTTTGATTCTATCACCAACACTAATAGCACCACTAGTCATGATAGCCATCCAACCAAATATTGACATAAACCAATCTTTTAGTGCAATAGCGATCCCAGCAGAAGCAAACCCTAAAATAGTAACAAGATAAGATACATTTTCAATATATGAAAACAGAAGTATAAATACAACTATAATAATAAGTAAAAAATTTATAAGTTTATTTGTAGTATAAAGTCTATCATCATCTTGGATATATTTTTTCAGACCAAGTTTGATAATCAATGCTACTAACATAAGTATAAAAATAATTACAACTAATCGTATTGTTCTCCATATTTCTTGTTCTATACTACTATTTACCTCTTGCGTAATTTGAGTAATTTTTTTTGAATATACTTCATGAGTAGTTGATACAATATCCACAACCATAATAAAATCTTTTAGTTCTCTTTTAAGTTTTTTTAGCTCTTTTTTTAAATTTTTATTTATTTCTAATTTTGATAATTTAGTTTCAAGTTCATATTTTGTTTGTAGTAATCCTGCTACAATAGAAAGCTCCGCATTGATCTGTTGATATCTTTCTATACTATCTGCCATCTGTTGTTTATATGTCATAGCTTCAATTATCCCAAAAGGGTTAGTTACTTTTGGTGGCTTACTTATCTCATCTGGTTTTATTTTTTTACCTATTGGTGAATCTTTATACTCACTTATAAGCTCTAGCTCATTCTCTTTGATTTTGATTTTATTGTAAAGTTGATAAGATAACTCTTTATATTTTTCACCTTTCCATCGCCCATATCTTTTAGCATCTTTTTTTATCTTTGCTAACTCTTTTTCAAGCTTACGATAAGTAAGATAGTTATTATATCGTGTGATCCATAGATTATCTTCTAATTCATCATTGATGGTAAAAAGTTGTTTAGTTAGTTCTGTTTGTTGATCTTCTTGCGTAGTCTTTATATCTTCTTGAGCATACAACCCTAAAGGAAGAATTACTATAATAAAAAGTTGTAAAAATATTTTCATATTAAAATTCTTCTAGCATAGCTATCACATCATTTTTAGATACTTTATCAGTAATTTTACAATCTCCTATTCCAATAGCTAAGATAAATTTTATTTTAGAATCTAAAGCTTTTTTATCTAAGAAAAAATGCTCATAAAAATCTTCAATATCTTCAATATTGTAAGTTGTAGGTATATCATATTGTTCAAGTAGAATTTTTACTCTTTTTTGTTCATCTTCACTCATAATTCCTAGCTTTACAGATAATGCATTTGCCATACATATCCCTATACCTACAGCTTCACCATGTAGATACTTTTCATATTTTGTTTCATTTTCTATTACATGACCAAATGTATGACCATAGTTAAGTGCTGCTCGTAAGCCTTTCTCTTTTTCATCTTGAGATACAACCCAAGCTTTTGTTTCTACGGATTTTTGAATAGCTATATCTATATTTTTACCATCTCTTAGATCATTCTTTTCTAGCCACTCAAAAAACTCTTTATTAAAACAAACAGCCATCTTAACTATCTCAGCAACTCCTGCACTAAACTCTCTTTTTGGTAGAGTCGTTAAAAACGATGAATCAATATACACAGCTTTTGGTTGATGAAATGCACCAATTAAATTTTTACCAAATTTATTATTTACTCCAGTTTTTCCACCAACACTTGCATCTACTTGTGATAAAAGTGTAGTAGGTATTTGTATAAACTCTATCCCTCTTTGGTAAAGTGAAGCAGTAAACCCTGTCATATCTCCAATAACACCACCACCAAAAGCAATAAGAACTGAGCTTCTATTTAACTTCTGTTCAAAGCAATGTTCAAGGATATTTTCTATAGTAGATAATGTTTTGTATTGTTCACCATCAGGTATCTTTACAACGCTAAGATTTTCTATATCAAGTTTAGATAATAGATAATCTAAATGTAGATCTGCAATAGTTGGATTGGTAACTATTACTACTTTTTTATCAATTGTTATTTGTGATAATTTGTCAATAATTATATCGTAAGAGGTATTTGGTAAATTTATTTGTACAGTCATATAGAGATCCATTTTATAGTTTATTAATAGTAATTATTTTATCAAAATAATCCTTAATGAGACTACAATAAAGAATATAAATTTGAATAAGAATATAAGTTTTAAATTTCATATTAATATTAATATGTAGTTAAGATAATTTTAGATAAAATGCCCATTCAAAGTGGACTTTAGATATATCTTTAGACCCTTAACCTTACTGGTATATTTTAAATGTATCGGTTCAAAACCAAAAGGAGAAAACAAAATGGCAAGAATTAGACATTATGAAACTATGTTCATAGTAAAAGCAACACTTACAGATGAAGAGACTCAAGCACAAATCGCTTTAGTAAAATCAAATATTGAAAAAATTGGTGGTGAAGTTGTATCATGTGATGATATGGGTACAAGACAACTAGCATACGAAATTCAAAAACAAAAAAGAGGTTACTACTATGTAATCTATTTCAAAGCTCCAACAGAAGCTATCAAAGAACTTGAAAGAAATTATAGAGTAAATGAAAATATTATTAGATTTATCTTTATTAAATCTGAAAGTAAAACAGAGATTGCTCAATGGACTGCAATGTCAGATGATGCTGCAAAAAGAGCTGCTAAATAATTTTAATTATAGCAATTTAAAAGGAATTTTTTATGTACAATAAAGTGATAATGATAGGTAACCTAACAAGAGATATTGAATTGAAATATCTTCCAAGTGGTAGTGCAATAGCAAAAAGTGCAATCGCTACTAGCCATAAATATAAGATGCAAGATGGAACTCAAAAAGAGGAAGTTTGTTTTCTTGATTTTACGGTATTTGGAAAAGCTGGTGAAGTATTAAATCAATATGTACGAAAAGGTTCTAAGGTTATGTTAGAGGGTAGATTGATTTTTGAGCAATGGCAAGATCAAAATGGTCAAAATAGAAACAGACATACTTTAAGAGTAGAAGAGTTTAAATTCTTAGATTCTAAAGCTGATTCTATGGGTGGTAGTCAAGGTGGTCAACCTCAAGGTGGATACAATGCACCACAACAACCAGCTTATAATCAACCTGCACCGCAACAACAATATAGCCAACCACAACAAAATAGTTATAATCAACAACCACAACATGGTGGTATGCAACAACAAGCTCCTCAACAAAATAGTTATGAGCAAAACATACCAACAATTGATATAGACAACGACGAAATACCGTTTTAGTCTAAAGAAATAGATACAAAGGAAATATCATGGCTGAAAGAAGAAAATTCGCAAAAAAATATTGTAAATATAGTGCAATGAAATTAGAAAATATTGATTACAAAAATGGAGAATTATTAAAAATCTCTATGTCTGAAAGAGGTAAAATTATGCCTAGAAGACTTACAGGTACATCAAAAAGATTTCAAGAGCAAGTTGAAAATGCTATTAAAAGAGCAAGACACATGGCACTTGTACCATATATTGTAAATACTCACGATTTAACAGATTCTGCTTACGCAAAAAGATAATCTATAATTACAATACTAAAAAGGGGCTTCATTTTGAAGTCCCTTTTTTAATTTATAACAGAAAGAGGAAATATGAAATTTAAAATAGATGCTACAAGTGGAGGAGCAAGAGCTACTACACTTACTATGAGTCATGGAGAGGTTCAAACACCTGTATTTATGCCTGTAGGTACACAAGCTACAGTTAAAGCACTAGATCATAATGATATGTTAAGTTTAGGTGCTCAGATTATTCTAGGTAATACTTATCATCTATACTTAAGACCTGGAAGTAAAACTATAGATAAACTAGGTGGTCTTCATGGATTTTCACGCTTTCCAAATAATTTTTTAACAGATAGTGGTGGATTTCAAGCATTTAGTTTAAGTAAAAATACAAAACAAGATGAGAATGGGATAATGTTCAAATCTCATATTGATGGTAGTAAACACTATTTTACACCAAAAAGCGTACTTGATACTCAATATGATTTAAATAGTGATATTATGATGATACTTGATGATCTAGTAGCTTTACCAAATACTCAAGAGCGTATAAATCTTAGTATTGAGCGTACTACTGCATGGGCTAAAGAGGCTATAGAATATCACATGGAACAAAAATCAAATGGCATTGGGGTAGATCAAAATATATTTGCTATTATCCAAGGTGGTACAGATAAGGCTTTTAGAAAAAAATCTGCCCAAGAGCTTTGTGCAATGACTGATTATGATGGTTTTGCAATAGGTGGTTTAAGTGTTGGTGAACTAAATAATGAGATGTATGATACAGTAGAGTGGACAACTCAATTTATGCCAAAAGATAAACCAAGATACCTAATGGGTGTAGGTACGCCTGAAGATTTAATAGAAAATATCGATCGTGGTGTTGATATGTTTGATTGTGTAATGCCAACTAGAAATGCAAGAAATGGTACTTTATTTACAACATTTGGACGAGTAAATATCAGAGGTGCAAAATTCAAAGAAGATCCAAAGCCTATCGATGAAGCATGTGATTGTTATACTTGTAAAAACTATAGTCGAGCATACTTAAATCATCTTTACAGAAGTGGTGAGATGACATATTTTAGACTTGCATCTTATCATAACTTATATTATTATCTAAATCTTATGAGAGAAGCTAGAAAAGCTATATTAGAAGATAGCTGGATCGAGTTTAAGAAGGAATTTTACAATAAAAGAGGAGTTTAATTAAGCCTATTTTAGCTATACTAATAAGATGATAGTATATGGAAAACAAACGGTATTTTATATCTTAGAAAATCATCCTAAGATTATAAAGCAAATATACCTTGCAAAAGAGATTGATAAAAAACTTTTTAAAAAGTTTATGGATGTAGGTGCAAAGGTGATAAGACCCGATGCTAAAAAAGCACAAGCTATGGCAAAAGGTGGTAATCATCAAGGTTATCTACTTCAAATAGATGAATTTGAATTTACATCTTTACAAGATATTAAAAAAAGTGAATTTATAGTAGTACTTGATGGTTTAAGTGATGTTGGTAATATTGGTGCTATCATGAGAAGTTGTTATGCTATGGGTGTGGATAGTGTTGTTGTGTGTGGATTAAAAAATTTTTATGCAGCACCTGTTATACGAACAAGTAGTGGTGCTATGCTTGATATGCCAGTTGCAACATCTTACAATAGTTATGATCTAGCAAATGAGCTTAAGCAAGTAGGTTTTTCTCTTGTTGGTGCAGATATGGATGGATATGAACTAAGTACTGTATCAAGAGAAAAAAATCAAAAAATTGCTTTATTTTTAGGTAATGAATCTGAAGGTTTATCAAATAAACTAAAGAAGAAATTGGATCTTAAAGTATCAATTAGTATGAAAAATAATTTTGATAGTTTAAATGTATCAGTTGCTGCTGGTATACTTATATATGCTTTAAAATAATATAAAATATCGATGCTTAAAAAAATATTTTTATCTTTTATCTTCTTTAGTTTGTTTTTACAAGCAGATATTTTAGATAATAAGATCAAAAATATAATTGGAGAGCGTACATACTTAATTAACAAAAATTTAATAAATCTAATTTTTAAGCATAAAGAGCAGTTTATATTAAATGATAAAATAAATTATTATAAACTATTTACAAAATTAAAAAAGAATGGTTTATTGCAATTAAAATTATCAAAACCTCAAGATATAAATATAGAATTTGATATTACTAATAAAGGCTTTAAAGCATATAAGATATTAAATGACACTATGGGGTCATTAGGTTATGGATATTTTTTTACAAAAAGTTTAAAAAAACAAAACAATGAATTGATCTGGAAAATTGTATTTAGAGCTGAATATATGGTTGATTCTGGTATTTTAATAAAAGAATTACAAAAAAATAGTTGTAAAATTTTAGATGTTAAAAATCTATCTAAAAATAGCTGGTACTATAAAATTGATGTAGACAATGCTATTTTATCAAATGCTATAAAAGTTGATAATAATGAAAAAGTTAAGTTTCAAAAACCATTAAATGCATATATGATTAAAGTAAATGATGCTAAGAAAATGAGTATTTATAGTAGAAAGTTAAATAATTGGTTTCCAAGTTTAGTTTTTTTTGATAAAGATTTAAAAGTTTTAAAAGTTATCAAAAAAAATAGGGTGTATAGAAAGTATCATATAAATTTGCCTAAGAATACGGCATATATTAAGATCACTGATCTGTTCAATTTAATAAATATAAAAAGAGGGCTAACTGTAGTTGTGCAGTAAGTTTAATAGGAGAATATAAATGTTTGATGAGATAAAATTTGGAAGAATGGAAAATTTACCAAAATATGTTTTTGCAGAAGTGAATGATTTAAAAATGTCACAAAGAAGATCAGGTCATGATGTGATCGATTTTTCTATGGGAAACCCTGATGGAGATACACCATATCATATTAGAGAAAAATTAGTTGAATCAGCAAAGAAAACTAAAACTCATGGTTATTCATCATCTAAAGGTATTCCAAAACTTCTTGATGCAATCGCATCTTGGTACAAAAGAAGATATGGTATTGATCTTGATCCACAAACACAATGTGTTGCAACTATGGGAAGTAAAGAGGGTTATGCACATTTAGCTTATGCTATTACAAATCCAGGTGATGTAACTGTTGTTCCAGATCCTACATACCCTATTCATAATTATGCTTTTATACTTGCAGGTGGAGAGGTAAAAAACTTTGGAATAGTATTTGATGAGCATTACAATATCGATGAAGATAAGTTTTTTAATGACTTACAAGATATATTTGATAATGCTCCAGAAGGTAAACGACCAAAGTATGTACTAGTAAATTTCCCTCATAACCCTAGTACTGCTACAGTTACACCAGAATTTTATGTAAGACTTGTAAATATGGCTAAAAAAGAGAGATTTTATGTGATATCAGATATTGCTTATGGTGATATTACATTTGATGGGTATGTTACTCCATCTATTATGTCTGCACCAGGTGCTATTGATGTTGCTGTAGAATCGTTTACCCTTAGTAAATCATACAATATGGCAGGTTGGAGAGTTGGATTTTTTGTAGGAAATACAAAACTAATAGGTGCATTACAAAAGATCAAATCATGGCTTGATTATGGTATGTTTACACCTATTCAAGTAGCTGCTACAGTTGCACTTAATGGTGATCAAAAATGTGTTCAAGATATTACAGATAAATATGATCATAGACAACACGTATTAATAGATGCCTTTAAAAATGCTGGTTGGGAGATCAAAAGAAATAAAGCTAGTATGTTTGTATGGGCAAAATTACCAGAAACTGTAGCTAATATGGGAAGTTTAGAGTTTTCTAAAAAGTTACTTGTTGAAGCTGGTGTTGCTGTTGCTCCTGGTATTGGATTTGGTGATCATGGTGAAGGTTATGTGAGAATTGCATTAATTGAAAATGATAAAAGAATAAGACAAGCAGCAAGAAGTATTAAAAAGTTTTTAAAAAAATATGAAGAAGATAAAAACTAATATTAAAGATAACTAAAAAAAGGGTTGCAACATTGCAACCCTTTTTTATTGATTAAAATTATGAAATAGATTTAATTATATATTCTTACCATTAAATTTTACAATAGCAGAACCCCAAGTTAAACCACCACCAAATGCATCTAATAGTATAGTATCACCTTGTTTTAATCTTCCATTTTCATAACAATCATTTATAGCCATTGGGATAGAAGCAGAAGAGGTATTTCCATATTTATGTACAGTTAATACTTTTTGATCATCTTTGAATTTCAAAGCATCACCAACAGCTTTTATGATTCTATAATTAGCTTGGTGTGGTATGAAAAGATCGATATCATCATTACTGTAGTTGTTTCGTTCCATTATCATTTTTACATCAGATGTAAGAGTTCTAACAGCTACTTTAAAAGTTTCGTTACCTTTCATTTGCATAAACTGTGCTTCGCCACTTTGAATACCTGGTGTTAGTAATAGATCTTTTTGCGCACCATCAGCACTACAATTTATATCTACTATTGCTTCTTCTTTATTCTCTGTTGCACTTATTACAGCAGCACCTGCACCATCACCAAAAAGCATACAAGTTGTTCTATCTGTATAATCGACTATATTGCTAAGTTTCTCTGCACCAATAATAAGTACATTTTTTTTCATACCAGATTCGATAAATGCTTTTGCAACACTCAATCCATATACAAAACCAGTACAAGCAGCACTAATATCAAGTGCCATCACATCTTTAATACCCAATTTTTCTGATATTAAACACGCAGTAGATGGCATACACATATAATCAGGGCTAATAGTTGCACATACTACAAGATCAATATCTTCTGCTTTTAATCCTGCTCTTTCTATCGCAATTTCTGAAGCTTTTGTACCTAAATCACTTGTATTGTCTTCATTTGAAGCTATTCTTCTTTCACTTATACCTGTTCGCTTAGTGATCCACTCATCTGAAGTATCCATTCTGTCAATAAACCATTGATTTGAACGAATTTCATCAGGAATATAAGCACCGATAGATTTAAAAGAAGCATACATAGTTTAGTCCTTAAATTGTTTTAATTTCTCTTCAATATGAAGATTTAAGTTAGAATCAGCAGTTGCAATTGCCTGAAAAATAGCATTTTTAATAGCTTTAGCATTTGATTTTCCATGTGCAATAATAACAGGTGCTTTTACACCAATAAGTGGTGCTCCACCATACTCTGCATAGTCAACTTTAAGTTTTAGTTTTTTAAATACTTTTCTCATAAGTACAGCACCAGTAATAGATACTAAAGATCTTCGTAAATTTTTCTTAATAATTTTACCAATAGTATCAGCTACACCCTCTGCAGTTTTAAGCATGATATTTCCAATAAAACCATCACATACTACAACATCAACTGTACCGTTAAATATATCGTTGCCTTCAACATTTCCTACAAAATTTGGCAAACCATTTAAAAGTTTGAAAGCTTCTTTTGAAACCTCATTACCTTTTGATTCCTCTTCACCATTGCTAAGTAGTCCTATTAATGGATTATCAATATCTAATACATCATGAGCATAAGCTTGACCCATAACTGCAAACTCTTTTAGATTGTTTGCATCACAATCAACATTTGCACCAACATCAAGTACTAAAGTAGCACCATTTACTGTTGGCAGTAGTGTAGCGATAGCAGGTCTACTTACACCTTTAATTCTTCCTATTCTAAGTGTTGCAAGACTCATTGAAGCACCACTATGACCAGCACTTACATAAGCATCTGCTTCATTATCTTTAACAAGTTGTATTGCTTGATAAGCACTACTATCTTTTCTTTTTAAAGCATCTGTTGCATTATCATGCATATCAATAACATCATCACAATGATGAATTATGATACGATCACTAAATTTCTGAGGAATTAAAGGTAGAAGCTCATCTTTTTTACCAACTAAAATAGCTGTAAAATGTCTATCTTTTTTTAAAGCATCAATGACACCTTCTACAATAGGAGTGGGACCAAAATCCCCACCCATTGCATCAATTGCTATTTTAAGCATCTGTAGTTTTATACTCACCTGTTGTAGGGTTTACATTATGAGGCATTTTCCATGTCCCATCTGTATCTTTAACTGGTCTTTTTAATGTAATTTTATAGTGAGTTCTTCTTTTTGCACTTCTTGAGTGACTCACTCTTCGCTTTGGTACTGCCATTTTATATCCTTAATATTCAATTTCTACAAATTGGTCATCATCTTTACAATTATCACATAAGTAATATTCGCTTTTTAATGACTCAATTTCACTATGCAATATCTCATCAAAATCAACTATATGATCTTCAATTTCTATTACAATCGCCTCTTCATCATCTCTACTATCTTTAGTATAGACACCATCGCTTACTAGAAATTTAACATCATCATCTATGGTAATGGTTACATCTTTACCACATTTATAACAATCTGTATCACAATTTCCTAATAATTTAGCATTTACTTTTGCAAGATTTGATGTTATTTTACTAAAACTACCTAAAAACTTTACTGAATTTGAATTAATTTCAAATTTTGTATCTTCTATTGGTAATTTTCTAAATTCAATTTTCATTGATTTACTTTATAAATCTTGCTTGTTACAGAATTAACAAATATCTTTTTGAGCAAAAAAGAAATTTATCTCATTTGTAGCATTTTCAACAGAATCAGATCCGTGAACTGCATTTGCATCAATAGATTCAGCAAAATCAGCTCTAATTGTACCAGCTTCTGCCTCTTTTGGATTTGTAGCACCCATAAGATCTCTATTTATTTGCATTGCGTTATCACCTTCAAGAACAGTTACTACAACTGGACCAGAGATCATAAACTCTACCAAATCACCAAAGAAAGGTCTCTCTGCGTGTACTGCATAAAATGCTTCTGCATCTGCTTGACTTAATTGTATTTTTTTTGTTGCTGCAATTCTTAATCCTGCATCTTCAAATCTTGATAATATCTTACCAACTACATTTTTAGCTACTGCATCTGGTTTGATGATTGATAATGTTTGTTCCATTATTTCTCCTATTTTTAATTAAAGTTGCACATTATATCTTAAAAATAAAAAAAAGGCAAGAGATAAAATCTCTTGCCTTTTAATTCAATTGTATTAAAATAGTTAATACTAGTCCTCTACGCAAGGCTCTCCAGCTGTTTTACCATCTGTTGTTGGGTTTTCTCCCCAAACTATACAACCTTCTGTTGGACAAGCTTCAGCACATGCTGGTGTTTGACCTGCAGCAGTACACTCATCACAAGTTTCAGGGTTTACATAATAAATATCCTCACCTGTTGGGTTTTCATCGTTATCAACGATAGACTCTGTTGGACACTCATCTAAACAAGCGTCACATGAAATACATGTATCTGTAATAATTACTGCCATTTTAATTCTCCTAAATTTTATTTAAATAACTTTATCATATAAAAAATAAAAACTACTTTAAAGTTATATAAAAAATAGTTTTTGTTACTTTTTTTACCGAATTTGCCCATTTCCATATATCCTGAATTTTATAGAGAATATTGAGTATAGTGAATATAACAGATAATTTGATGAAATAATAGTAATACTAAAAATCTAATGGAGATTTAATTTCATGTTTATTTAGCTCCTTACTTACATGTGTATAAATCATTGTAACATCAGTTAATAAAATAATTATATCCTATCAATACATAAAGTACAACACATTTTAGAAGAATGTATATTTGTCTTAAATAATAATAACTAATAATATTAAAAACTAAAGTGAAATTCACTTTAGTTTTGCTACAATAATATATAAAAATTATTGGAGTTCTTTTATGCAAACAATGGCAGTACAAATTCAAGATAACTATGTTACAAATTTTATGAGTTATGTTAATAATCATAGTGAAAATATTAGTATAGCAAGAGATCCAAATTTAGAACTAGACCCTTATTTTTACGAAAGACAAAAACAACTTCAGCAAGATATTGAAGATATAGATAGTGGTAAAGACAAAATGATAAGTAATGAAGATTTTTGGAATGATATAGATAACTTTACTTTAGCATTACAGAAATGATAATTATACATAAGCCAACTTTTTCAAAACAGTTAAAACAAATCATTGAATATATAGCACAAGATAAACCAAGTGCTAGTATGAAATTTAAAAATGATTTAAAAGAAAATATTAATTTGATTCTCACTAATCCAATAATGTATAGAAAATCAATATATTTTAACGATGAAAATATTAGAGATATGATTTTTAAAGGTTATACTATAATTTATAGAATTAGACCAATTAAAAAAGAGATAGAAATTTTAAGAATATTTAATAAAAATAAACCGTTAAGAGATATTAGATACAACAAAGCATAGGAAAAAACAAGGTAATACTGCGAGTAGTTTGGAACCGTTAAGTTTCGCATTTACAACTATTCAAAAGCGAACTGTCAAGTTGTTATCTTACCTTGTTTTCAATTCAGGTGTTGTACTAAAATTTTAAAACCTCATTTTTACCGAATTTGCCCATTTCCATATATTTTAAATTTATATGTTGTAAGCTCATTTATACCCATTGGTCCTCTTGCATGAAGTTTATTTGTACTTATTCCAACCTCTGCACCAAAACCAAACTCTCCACCATCTGTAAATTGAGTAGAAGCATTTAAGTAGACACAAGCAGAGTCTATACTATTTAAGAACTGTTCTGTTGTAGTATGATTTTCTGTGATGATTGCATCTGAGTGACCAGATCCATAAGTACTAATATGTTCAATAGCTTTTTTTGTATTTTTAACTATTTTTATCGATAAGATATTGTCTAAATACTCTGTATCATAATCTTCGTTTGTAGCTAATGTTATATTATCCAATATTTTAATTGTTTTTTTACAACCTCTTAATTCAGTACCAAACTTATTAAACTCTTTTTGTAATTTTGGTAAAATAGTTTTAGCTATATTTTTATGAATAAGTAATGTTTCCATCGCACCACAAATACCAACTCTTCTACATTTTGCATTTAGACAAACATCAAGTGCTTTTTTTATATCTGCATCTTTATCAATATATGTATGACAAAGCCCTTTATCATGTTTTACAACTGGCACTGATGAGTTTGTACTAATATATTTTATAAGTGCAGCTCCACCTCTTGGTATGATTAAGTCTACATATTTATCTTGTTTGATAAGTTTTGCAACACCTTCTCTGCTACTATCAGGTAAAAGTGATATTGCTGAAGTTGGTAAATTATTTCTCTTTAATACTTTTCTTAATATCTTTGCAATAGCCTCATTACTATATTGAGCCTCTTTTCCACCTTTTAAGATACAAATATTTCCACTTTTAAAACATAATGCAGCAGTATCACTTGTAACATTTGGTCGGCTTTCATATATTATACCAATTACACCAATTGGTACAGAAGTTTTTTGAATATTTAGACCATTATCAACAATCCATCCATCTAATATTCGTCCAATTGGCTCTTTTAATGATGCTATCTCATTAATAGCTGTTGCCATACCTTCTATTCGCTCTGTATTTAAAAGTAATCTATCCATTAATGCCAAGCTTAGATTATTTTTTTTACCATTTTTTATATCAATTTTATTTTGTTTTTCAATATAGGCACTATTTTCTATCAAAGCATCTGCCATCTGATTTAAAACTTTATTCTTGATAGCACCACTTAGTGTTGATATAACTTTACTTGCACTCTTTGCATCTTTTAAAAATTGTTCCATTGTTACCTCTTAATTGTATTAGTCGTAAACAGAATCCATATCTAAATCATCCAGCTCAAGATCTGGAATATTTTTTAGTGATTTTGGATTTACCTCTGCACCTTGAAAATCATAATTATCCATCTGATAAAATGTTTGTTCTTCTGCATATTTTTGTTCATCTTCCATATTCTTTTTTAGATGTTCTTGTTCTAATGTTCTTTTACTATTGTCTT
>Ga0256827_10001538_pt1 | contig 14775 bp, 12 predicted proteins | sample CV84metaG_FD_185977 | JGI IMG/M metagenome (GOLD analysis project Ga0256827, IMG submission 185977) | Hydrothermal vent microbial communities from East Pacific Rise, Pacific Ocean - CV84 | ecosystem: Environmental > Aquatic > Marine > Hydrothermal vents | place: Pacific Ocean: East Pacific Rise... | reverse complement strand
CTTCATATTTAATAGTTTCGGCATGAATTAAATCAAAACCAACATTCTCATCATTAAAATTAAATTTAATATATGCAATATCTAAACCATCTAAAGAGGTTCCCGACATTAAAGCTACAACTCTATATATGTTCATATTTTATGTTAAATAACTACTTCTAAATTTAGCATAAAAGTAATAAAAATTGTATATTTGCCTACTTTTGAGCGAAAAAGTATAAAAAATCGCCACTTTTTAACAAAAACTATTAAAATTTAAAATAAATCGTTATGGAATTTGGATTTACAGAAGAGCACCAAATGATAAAAGATGCTGCAAGAGATTTTGCAAATCAAGAATTATTACCAGGTGTAATTGAAAGAGATGATAATGGAATTTTTCCTGCAGAGCAAATCAAGAAAATGGGAGAACTAGGTTTTCTAGGAATGATGGTTGACCCAAAATATGGTGGAGGTGGAATGGATACACTTTCTTATGTTTTGGCAATGGAAGAAATTTCTAAAGTTGACGCAGCTGCAGCTGTAGTTATGTCAGTTAACAACTCGCTTGTTTGCTGGGGCTTAGAAAAATTCGGAACAGAAGAACAAAAACAAAAATATTTAGTACCACTTGCAACAGGTGAGGTTATTGGAGCATTTTGTTTATCGGAGCCAGAAGCAGGTTCTGATGCTACAAAGCAACGTACAACTGCTGTTGACAAAGGTGATCATTATCTTTTAAATGGAACAAAGAACTGGATTACAAACGGTAAAAATGCAAAATATCATATTGTAATTGCACATACACATCCTGAAAAAGAACACCACGGAATTAATGCATTTATCGTAGAAAACGATTGGGAAGGTTTTGAAGTAGGACCAAAAGAAAATAAAATGGGAATGCGTGCTTCTGATACTCACTCAATTATGTTTAATGACATGAAAGTTCCAAAAGAAAACCGTATTGGTGACGATGGTTTTGGTTTTTCTTTTGCTATGCAGATTTTAGCAGGTGGTAGAATTGGTATTGCTTCTCAAGCATTAGGAATTGCACAAGGTGCACTTGAGCGTTCAATTCAATATTCTAAAGAAAGAAAAGCCTTTGGTAAATTTTTAGGTTATCATCAATCAATTGCTTTTAAACTTGCCGATATGGAAACAGAAATTGAAGCTGCAAGATTATTAATTTTTAAAGCTGCATGGTTAAAAGATCAGCATAAAGATATTAATCACGCAAGTGCTTTGGCAAAATACAAAGCTGCCGAAACTGCAATGAAGGTTACTACCGAAGCAGTTCAAATTCATGGTGGATATGGCTATGTGAAAGAATATCACGTAGAAAGATTAATGCGTGAAGCTAAACTTACACAGATTTATGAGGGGACTTCGGAAATTCAACAAATTGTTATTTCAAGAGGCTTATTAAAATAAATTAAAAGATTTAATCTTTAAAAAAAGGTCATCGCAGATATGTGATGACCTTTTTTCATTATTACCAACAACTACTTTTAACTTTTAACTTTCAACTTTCTACTAATTTATTACTATCTTTGCAAATTCATAAAATTAAGAATAGAAATGGATAGAAATTCTATAATAGGAGTAGTTCTGATTGGAATAATTTTAATCGGATATAGTATTTATACTCAGCCATCTGCCGAAGAGACTGCAGCACAAAAACGAAAGGCAGATTCTTTAGAAGTAGTACGTTTAGAAGCAGAAAAGCAATTCAAACTAGATTCTATTGCAGTAGCAAACAAAACAATGGAAATAGACACCAACATTGTTGATAGCACTGTTGTAGATTCTGTTGCAACTGATAGTATTCAAGCTGTTGCAAACAATAATAAATTTGGTGTTTTTGCTGATGCTTCAACAGGAGATGATAGTACATATTACTATATAGAAAATGATTTATTAAAACTTAAAATCTCCTCAAAAGCAGGTAGAATTGTAGAAGCAATTGTTAAAGATTACCAAACATACGACAGCTTACCTTTAAATCTTCTTCGCGAAGAATCTAGTAAGTTTAACTTGAGTTTCTTTACAGGAAACCTTGTGATACAAACAGAAGATTTGTATTTTAAAGCCGTTAAAAAAGATAATAAAAAGGTAGTCTTAAGAGCATATGCAGGTAGCGAAGATAAATATATTGAATATTCTTACGATTTAAGTAAAAATAATTATTTTTTAGATTTCGATATTAATTTTAATGGATTAAATGAAGTTATTACAGAAAACAGAGGTTTTGTCACACTTAATTGGGAGCAAGATATTCCTAAACAAGAATTAGGTGCAAAAAACGAAAATACATATACAACTATATATTACAAACCACTTTTAGAAGATCCTGATTATTTAAGCGAAACATCTGACAAAACAGAAGATGTTAACTTAAATATAAGATGGATATCTTTTAAAGACCAGTTTTTTTCTTCAACATTAATTTCTAAAGATGATGGATTTTTAAGTGCGAAACTTGAAACAAAAATTCTTTACGAGGAAAATCCTGATGTAATTAAAAATGTGAAAGCAGAAGTTTCTATCCCATTTAATGGTAAAAAGGAAGAAACAAATTCTTTTTATTTTTATTTAGGACCTAATAAATATAAAACATATGCAAAATATAGCGAACCAGAATTTACAGGACTTGAAGAGGATCTTAACCTTCAAAAACTTATTCCTTTAGGATGGGGGATCTTTTCTTGGGTAAACCGATTTGCAATTATTCCAATATTCAACTTCTTGAACTCATTTATATCAAACTATGGTTTAATAATATTCTTGTTAACAATTATTATTAAACTTGTGTTGTTCCCATTAACATATAAATCTTATTTATCAACTGCAAAAATGAGAGTTCTTAAACCTCAGATTGATGAAATAAATAAGAAAATACCAAAAGACAAACCAATGGAACGCCAACAAGCGACAATGGCACTTTATAAAAAAGTTGGAGTAAACCCTATGGGTGGATGTTTGCCAATGTTACTACAGTTCCCTATCCTTTTGGCTATGTTTAGGTTCTTCCCTGCATCAATAGAATTAAGACAACAGTCGTTCTTATGGGCACATGATTTATCAACTTACGATAGCATTTTAACCTTACCATTTACAATTCCAATTTACGGAAATCATATAAGTTTATTTACAATTTTAATGACTATTTCAACTTTGCTTTATACAAAAATGCAAAACGAAATGAACTCAGCAAATGCATCAATGCCAGGTATGAAGCAAATGATGTATATTATGCCTATTATGTTTATGGTGATGTTGAATAACTATTCATCAGGTTTAACATATTACTACTTCTTGGCAAATATGATAACATTTAGCCAGATGTATTTTATTAAGTCGAGAATAAATGATGATGATATCTTAAAAAAGTTAGAAACATCTAAGAAAAAAGTTAAAAAGCCAAGTAAATTCCAGCAAAGAATAGAAGCAATGGCAAAACAAAGAGGTAAATAAATATTATTTTTACTTAAATTAGTTGTAATTAGTCAAAAAAATTTGGTGAAAAGCTAAATATTTTGTATATTTATTCGCTAATTAATTTAAAAAATACATGATTATGTGGAAAGTGATTTTAATTTTTGTTATATTCTTTGGTACTAACACTAGTTTCTCGCAAACTGTAATCGAAATGGCAAGCCCATTAGATGCAAATGTTGTTTTATTAGAAGTTGATTCACCAGAAAAAGCTGATTTGATAGTTTATAAAACTAGCGACAAAAAATTAATCCAAGAATATAACTGCAAATGGAAATTTAAAGCATGGGGTTTTAGTAATTTTTCTATCTATATAACTAAAGATTCAAATGACGAGCTTTTAATGGACGAAGAAACAGGTCGTAAAAAAGCAATTAATGGTAAGATTTATTTTACCGATGATGTAGCTCAAGCAGGATATAAAAATCCAGAGTTTAGATTAGAAGGAGTTTTCAGAAAAGTTGCTAATAATTCTGAAGAGGAAGAATAATAAATTGAAAAAATATATTTACTGAATTGAAGCACGAGAAATCGTGCTTTTTTTATATCATTTTTTGCCGTTTTAAAAGATAAGGCAATAGTATTTGGTCGAAGCTCTCATTAATATCAACCTCAATAAAACCAATATTATATTGCCCACATTTAAGTTTTATTTTTTTCTGAAATTCAGAAAACTTTTCATTAACCATTTCTTTAACCTCATTAGGACTTAGTTTTATTTCTTCGTTTGTTTCTAAATCAACAAATTTATGAGGACGGTTATTAAACTTAAATTCTTGTTCAGTATTTTTATCTTTTAAGTGAAAAATAATAATCTCATTTTGCTTAAACCTTAGATGATTGAGTGATTCAAATAAATTATCAATATTACTTGTTTCTAGCATATCGCTAAAAATAATTACTAAAGATCGTTTGTGAATTCGCTCGGCAAGCTCGTGTAATAAAACAGAAATATTTGTTCCTTTAGACTTCTCATTTTTACTTAATAAAGCTTCAAGTTGCGAGTAAATTAAAGAATTATTTCTAGAAGAAAGTTTTGCATCAATATGAAACTCAATATTCTCAGATAGCAAACTTAAACCAACTGCATCACGCTGGCGTTTTAATAAATTTATAAGAGCAGCCGAAGAAAAAATACTAAAGTTTAACTTGTTAATATTTTCATTAAATGGATACATCATTGAAGAAGAAGTGTCAATAATTATCTGACATCTCAGATTTGTTTCTTCCTCATATCTTTTAACAAACAGTTTTTCAGTTCTTGCAAAAAGTTTCCAATCTATATGTTTTGTGCTTTCGCCAGTGTTATAAATTCTATGCTCAGCAAATTCCACAGAAAACCCATGATATGGGCTTCTGTGCAAGCCAGTTATAAAACCCTCAACAAGCTGTTTAGCAATAAAATCAATATTCTTAAATTGCTCAGAATTATATATTTCTTGTAAATCTCTCAATTCGCAGTCTGTAATTTGTCTGCAAGATTAATAAATTAAATAATTATTTCATCAAAACTTTTATAAAATTTGATAATTTATTTTGTTTAAATATTAGAAATTAAATAAAAAATCATTATTTTGCGGTGTTAATGAGATATATAAACAACATACTATTATTATTACTGTTTTTTATTAGTGCTCAAGCACAAATAAATAAAAACGGAGTGCCTTTAATTCAGAATTATAAGGCAGAGGATTATGATGCCCATGACCAGAACTGGGCAATTACTCAAGACAATAGAGGTTATATGTATTTTGGAAATACCCATGGAGTACTTGAGTATAATGGAAAATCTTGGAGAAAAATAGAAGTTAGCAATAACTCAATGGTTAGATCCTTGGCTGTTGATACTTCAAATACAATTTTTGTTGGTGCTGTTGACGAATTTGGATATTTAGCCCCAAATGAAATAGGTCTTTTAGAATATAAATCTTTATCTGAAAAACTAAATATTAACCAGAAAATTGGAGATGTTTGGAAAACTTATACGAATGACGATACAGCTTATTTTTGCACCTACGATAATATCTATATATTTTCAAAGTTTGAGTTTGTTAAAAAAATAAATCTTTTTAAACGATCAACAATGTTTACATATATTGTTGATGAAGATTTATATGTTGGAAATCTTGATTATGGGATTTTAAAAGTTACAGGTGATACAATATCAGAAATTAAAGGTGGTGATTTTTACAAAAAAAAGAATGTATCTTCAATCATAAAAATATCAAAATATAAATTTCTTGTAACAACATATCAACAAGGCGTCTATATTTTTAATTTAAAAACTGGTGAATCCAAGCAGTTTTTAAACGAAGAACTTATGAAAATTGCTTCTAAAGGAATATTGTATCATGCAATTGAATTAGATAACGGAAATTATGCTTTTGCTATAGTTTATAATGGTTTACTAATCACCGATAAAAAAGGAAATATTGTAAACCATCTAACTTCTGACGATGGACTTTCAGGAGATAATATGTTGTTTTATTTATTTCAAGAAAACGGCCCTTTATGGGTTGCAAAAAACACAGGTATATCAAAGTTACTGGTAGATTTACCTCTTAATTATTATAAAATTTCGGAAGATTTAGGAAGTGCAATAAATGCAATAAAAGAATTTAATAATGTATTATACATTGGAACTGATGATGGTGTTTATTATATCTCTAATAAAGGGACAAAACCTAAAATCAAGAAGACTTCAATTGACAAACAAGTATGGGATTTTATTATATTTGAAAGCAATGGAGAGCAGTTCCTTTTAGCAGGTACGGCAAAAGGTGTTTTTAATATAAAAGACACGTTAGATATTGTAGAAATAAAAGATAATATCAATAAAGCAAATATAGAAGAAGAAGATAAAAGAAGTTATTTTTATGCTTACAAATTATATCAAATTCCTAATAAACCATATCTATTAATTTGTAGTGAGAATTATATTATATCTTTAGAATATAAAGGTAATTCTAAATGGGATAGTTATAAAAAATATTTAGATTTAAACGCAGGCGTTAAAGAAATTATCTCTGATAAAGAAGGCAATTTGTGGATGAGCACTACACTATCCGGTGTAATTAAAGCAAAATTCACTGACACATTGATGATTACAAAACGATATGATAAAAAATACGGTTTAGAGAATCTTAAAAATGTAAATCCTTTTATCTATAATGGAAAAGTTTATTTTACTAACTTAGATGGCATTTATCTTTTAGATGGTGATAAACTTAAAAAAACAGGAATTGCAGAATTAGATAAAAATATTCCTATCCATAATATTTATCGTTTAAGAAATGGAAAAATATGCTTCATTGTAGATAAAACAGAAAAAGAAAGAAAGTTGTATATTTTCGATACAAAGAAAAACATATTAGACACTACATCTTTAAACAATCTACCTGATTCTAAAAAAGATGCATTGATAATTGAAACTAAAACAAATAATTTCATTATTGCTTACGGTAAAAAATTATTCTTTTTAGATTATAATAAGGTTGATACTTATAAGAAAATTCCTGCCCCTTTCTTTAAACAAGTTTTACTAAAAAACGAAGAGCCACTTTTTGAAGGAGTTTTTGTTAAAAAAGAAAATAATAGCGACACATTAACAAATATTATAAGCCTAAAAAATCAAACCGATGAAATTGTTCCTACACTAAATTATAGCCAAAACGAATTAAAATTTGTATTCTTCTCTCCATATTATAACAAAGAAGATAAAATTTTATTTAGTTATACTTTAGAAGGTAATGATGATGAGTGGACAAAGTGGTCTAAAGAAAATTTTGCAATAAAGAATAACCTTCAAGAAGGAGATTATATATTTAAAGTTAAATCTAAAAATCTTTATGGTGAGATTAGCGATGTGGCAGAATTCAAATTTACAATATTGCCACCATGGTATAGAACTGTATGGATGTATATCATATATACAATATTTGGTATAGCAGCAATTGTATTTATTGTTTATTTAAATAGTCGTAGATTAATTAAGGAAAAGATTAGACTAGAGCAAATTGTAAAGGAAAGAACAGCTGAGGTTGTTGCTCAAAAAACAGAAATTGAAGCACAAAGAGATGAGATTGTTGCTCAACGCGATTTGGTAATGGAGCAAAAAGAGCATATCGAGGAAATACATGAAGAGATTACTGACAGTATTCATTATGCAAAACGAATACAACGAGCAATTTTACCAGATGAGGAGCATGTAAATGCAGCAGTACCAGAGCATTTCATTCTTTTTAAACCTAAAGATATTGTAAGTGGTGATTATTATTGGGCTTCTGTTCTTAAATCAGAAAATAAAGTAAATAAAGACTTAATAGGAAAACTTGTAATTACTGCTGCTGATTGTACAGGACATGGTGTGCCAGGAGCATTTATGAGTATGTTAGGTGTGAGTTTCTTAAACGAAATTGTAAACGAAAAAGGAGTTGATAGACCAGACCTAATTCTTAATATGATGCGTGAAAATGTTATTGCATCATTACAACAAAAAGGAGCTGAAGGTGAGCAAAAAGACGGAATGGATATGTCGCTTTGTGTTATCGATATTGAGCAAATGAAATTGCAATTTGCTGGAGCAAATAATCCTGTTTATATTATACGAAATAAAGAATTACCAGAGATTATACTTAATAATAAAGATGCTGAAACAAAAGATATTGAATCTGATAAATACTATTTTAAAGAAGTAAAATCTGATAAAATGCCAATTGCAATTTATGTTTTAATGGACGATTTTAGATTAAACGAAATAGATTTACTTCCAGGTGATACAATATATATGTTCTCTGATGGTTATGCCGATCAATTTGGTGGTAAAAAAGGTAAGAAATTTAAATATAAGCCATTTAAAGAATTGTTATTAAGTATTCAAGATCTACCAATGAACGAACAAAAACAAATTCTTGATCAAAGAATTGAAGAGTGGAAAAATACTGTAAATGAAAAAACAGGTCAAGTTGCTGAGCAAATTGATGACATTGTAGTTATTGGAATAAAAATACCATAAAAACCACAAAAGTGAAAAATAAAATAGGCATCTTTATTGAATATGTATGGCTTGCAGCAGCAGCTTTGTCTTTTATTGGAGGCGTTCACAAAACTTATTATCACGGATTTGAACAAAGCTGGTTGTTTTTTGTAATAACTCCAATTGCATTACTAATGTTTTATTTACGCAGACATCTTAGAAAACAAAACACAAAAGAAGAATGATTACATATCTACTTCTAATATTATTAACTCTTTTATCTTCAGCATTTTTCTCAGGTATGGAAATTGCCTTTGTTTCATCTAATAAGTTGAAACTAGAGCTAGATAAAAAACAAAACAATAATTTTTCAAAAATAATTGAAATATTTAATAAAAAACCAGGTGAATATATTGCTACAATGCTTGTTGGTAATAATATTTCGCTTGTTGTTTATGGTATTGTTATGGCAGTTATTCTTAGACCAGCAATTGTCAGTGTTTTTGGAAATAACGAAGCTGTAATTTTATTGTTTCAAACAATTATTTCTACCATTATTATACTATTTACCGCAGAATTTCTGCCCAAAACACTTTTTAGAAATAGCCCAAATCGTGCTTTAAAAGTTTTTATTATCCCTGTGTTTATAATGTATATTCTGTTGTGGCCCATCACAAAAATAACAATGTTTTTATCAGATATTCTGCTTAATAATCTTTTAAATATGGACACAAATACTGAACATAAAAACCCTGTATTTGTAAAAGCTGATATCGACCACCTTGTATCTAACATTTATAATGAAGATGAAAAAGAAGAAGTAGATAATGACATAAAACTATTCCAAAATGCTTTAGATTTTTCTGATGTTAAGATACGCGAATGTATTATCCCACGAACCGAAATTGTAGCTATTGATGTAAACGATTTCGATTTAGAAAAAATAAAGCAATTATTTATCGAAAGTGGCTTTTCAAAAATATTAGTTTACGATGAAAGTATTGATAATATTATAGGCTATATTCATAATTCCGATTTGTTTAAAAAACCCGACAATCTAAAATCTATAATAAGAAATGTGATAATTGCTCCCGAAACAATGCCTGCAAACAAATTGCTTAAAGAGTTTAGTAGTGAAAACCGTAGTTTAGCTGTTGTTGTTGATGAATTTGGCGGAACAGCAGGAATTGTTACTTTAGAAGATATTATGGAAGAAATTTTTGGCGAAATTGAAGATGAATATGATACATCGCAGTTTGTAGACAAAAAGATTTCTGACAATGAATATATTCTATCCGGCAGGTTAGAAATTGATTTATTAAACGAGAAATATTCACTAGGTTTACCCGAAACTGATGATTACGAAACAATTGCCGGTTGGATACTTTATCACTACGAGGATATACCTAAACTAAACCAAGTTATTGAAATAGAAAATTTTAGTGTTAAGATTTTAGAAGCTTCAAATATTAAAATTGAGTTGATAAATCTAAGAATTAATGAAGAATAGTTTACTCACTAGGAGCAGAATTTGCAGCTTTTTTATTTATCCCATATCTAATAGAAAAAACATGAGAATAAAGTGCAATTGATTGATCGCCAATATCAGTATAAGCATAATCAATAGATAAACTTTTAAATTTAATTCCTAAACCCATATTTGGCTGAAAAGAAAACTCATCCTCTGCATTTATTTGTGGTATTTTCTGGAAATTACCAACACCTAATCGCAAGAACACTAAATTATTGTAAGAAATTTCTGTACCAATATGTGGATCAATAGAAAATACATCAGATTTAATTAAAACATTTCTTTTTCCATCTGAGGTAATATCCATATCGAATTCAGCCATTCCAGAAAATTTTTTATATATATTAAAATTATAGGACGCACCAAAAATAAATTTTGGCAAGGTAATTTCTATAGAACTTTCTGGCACTTCGTTGCCGGTAGCATTAAAAACATCCTCGAAAGTAGAAGTGTTAAAACTCCAAGCATTAAAAGTTGTTGTAATATCGCGAAACATTGCTCCAAAAACCCAATTGTTTTTATGATAAAGTGCCGAAGCATCTAAACCAAAACCCCAAGAAGAAGCAAACTCACCAGCAATTCTTCTGATAATCTTTACATTTCCACCAACATCTAATCCTTCAATATTTGTTTTTCTGGCATACGAAAATATAAAGGCATAATCGGCAACCGAAAACGAACTAATTCTGTCGTATCGGATATTCCCATCTTTATCAATTAAATCTAATGTATTTGGAATATCATCAACACCAAAACGAATTAAAGTAACTCCAAAAGCACTTTTATCGTTTAATTTTGTTGCTGCTGCAATATAATCATACTTAGATATTCCTGCAAAATATTCCGAGTGCATTAATCCAATTTGCAAATCCTCTTCAATACCCAATAACCCACTTGGGTTCCAGTATGTTGATGTAATATCATTAACAGAAGCTACAGCCGAATTAGACATACCTAAAGCTCTTGCACCAACACCCAGCGAAAGAAATTCGTTACTATATTTCGCCGTTTGAGCACTAAGATTTATGCTTGCAAAAACTATTATTATATATAATATTCTTTTAACCATTATATTTTCGACTTGCTAAAATAACTAAATTTTCAAAAACCTACGAGTTTATCAATTTTATTATTTATTTTTACATCAGATTTATTGAAATACTAACTCTTTTTTCAAAATATTATTGTGAACAATAAACAAAATAAAACTATTTTAAGACATCTTCCTAATTTCATTACCTCACTTAATCTTTTATCGGGTAGTGTAGCTATTGTTTTATTATTTGAGAATAATGCAGATTACACTCTATGGGCAGGACTTTTAGTGTTTTTAGCAGCAATTTTTGATTTTCTTGATGGTTTAGTTGCTCGAACCCTAAATGCATATTCCGATATGGGAAAAGAATTAGATTCTTTAGCCGATTTAGTAAGTTTTGGAATTGTTCCTGGTATGATAGCTTTTAGACTTTTAAAAGAATCTTTAACAATAATAAACACTCCTATTTTAGATGTTGAATTCTCGGAACAGATTATACTTGTATTAGCAATGTTAATACCTGTATTTTCGGGATTACGTTTAGCTAAGTTTAATACAGATACTCGTCAAGTAGAGAATTTTATTGGTTTACCAACTCCTGCGAATGCCTTGTTTTGGGCATCGCTAATAATTATTTATAGTTTTTACAATCCAATTTTTTATATTGTAATTACTAATATTTATTTTTTGATAACCTCTATTCTTATACTATCATTCTTATTAGTAAGTGAAGTACCAATGTTTTCGTTAAAAGTTAAAAACTTTTCTATTAAAGATAACTTAATTCGCTATATTTTTGTTGGAATTTCATTAATTTTGCTGATGATATTATGGATTAAAGGTTTTTATTTAATAATTGGTATTCCATTAATAATTATTACATATATTTTTGTTTCTATAATAGGAGCTATAATTAAAAAATTGAAAAAAGAAAAATAATGAAATTTAACGCAGAAATTAACGTAATGCCTCTTAAGGCACTTTTAGATCCACAAGGAAAAGCTGTAACTGCAAGCATGCACAATATTGGTTTCAAAACTGTTGAAAATGTTAGAATGGGAAAACATATAACATTAGAAATTGAAGCAGAAAATAAAGCAGCAGCAGAAGAAAAAGTAGAAAAAGCTTGTAAAGAGATTTTATCAAATCAAGTTATGGAGTTTTATGAGTTTTCTGTAAAAGAAGCTTAAATTAATGAATAATAATCCGATAGGTATATTTGATTCTGGTGTTGGTGGATTATCTGTTTGGAAAGAAATTGTTGAAATTTTACCAAACGAGAATATAATCTACTTTGCCGATAGTGCAAATTGCCCTTACGGACCACGAACTGAAAAAGAAGTTCAAAAATTATCCTTAAAACTTGTAAATTTTCTTTTAGAACAAAATTGTAAATTAATTGTAGTGGCTTGTAACACAGCAACAGCCGCTGCAATTAATATGTTACGCCAAAAGTTTGATATTCCATTTGTTGGACTAGAGCCGGCAGTAAAACCCGCAGCCGAAAAAACTAAAACAGGTAAAATAGGAATCTTAGCAACCGAAGGAACTTTTAAAGGAAATCATTTTAAGAAAACATCGCACGAATTTGCAAACGGAGTTGATATCTTTACGCAAGTTGGCGATGGCTTAGTTAAAATTGTAGAAGAAAACAAAACTGATACACAAGAAGCTTTAGATTTGCTAAAATCCTACATAGAGCCAATGATTTCTGATGGTATAGATAATCTTGTTTTGGGTTGTACTCATTATCCTTTTTTGTGTGATACAATAAAGAAAATAGAGAATTCCGATAGGATTAATTTTATAAATCCCGCACCTGCTGTAGCTCAACAAACAAAAAGAATTATTAAAGGCATTGAAGGATCAAACACAAAACCCTATTACAAATTCTACTCTAATAGCGATGTAAATACTCTAAAATCTTTGTTGTCAAAAATTGCTGTTGATGATGATGGGTTTGAGTTTATAAGAGTCTAGTTATTATCATATTTTGGCTAAAGCCATTTAAATATTAATATTATTAGCCACGGCATTAATACCGTGGCTATTGATTTGTAGCACTTGGCGTTCCAAATAATGACCCCAACCCCGTCCCTTCCCCTTAAAGTGGAAGGGTGACTATATACTAAAAAGTAGTTTAGATTTGCACTATATTTAAATAAAGAGATTCTCCCTCTCCTAAAAGGAGAGGGTTGGGGTGAGGTCACAAAATAAACTCCAAAAAATTTACTATATTTGTTATATGAAAGAAATTAATTTAACAAGTAATTTTTTTGATAATTTGATAGAAGGTAATTTATAAATTTATTTATTATGAAGTATTTTTATTTAATGTTTGTATTGTTGATAGTTTCAAATTCTAAAGTTAAATCTCAAGGATTTGAAGGGCAAATAACATATAGATTTGACATTATAGGTGGCAATGTTGATTTGCCTGACACAAGTATAAATTTATTAAATGATACCCCAAAAGGGCTTACTGTTTACACCATTAAAAATAATAATTTTAAAAGTGTTATGTCTAATTTAAGTGATGATACATTATACAAAACAATAAATTTATATAATCCGAAAACAAAAGATATTTATTATTATACAAATGAAGAAAATGGGATTTGTATGATTGCTAATGCAAAAGAAAAAGCTGATAAATATAAGTTTACAATTTCAAGAGATATTAATGATACAATATTTGTAATGGGTGAAAAATGTAGCTTAGTAAGTATTAATTACGAAAAGGATACAATTGAGTTATATTATTCCGAAAAGTATAATGTAGATACAAGTGTTTTAATAGATGATAAATATGAGATATTAAATTATATATATGTTTGTGGTGCAATACCTTTAAAAATTAAATTAAAATCTAGTACAATGTTTTATAGTATAGAATATACTGCTATTAAAGTAGATAAAAAACTAATAGATGATAAGATTTTTGTTTTACCAAAAGATAGACAGATTGTGACATTCCCAATTAAAGTTCCTAATGAATAAATAAAAGATAATTTGTAAGACCTGATATATTTTGGCTAAAGCCATTTAAATATTAATATTATTAGCCACGGCATTAATGCCGTGGCTATTGATTTGTAGCACTTGGATTTAGCCGAAATGTATTATCTATTGTAATAGCTTCATAAAAAAATGCAAAGCATTTATAAAAAAACTTTGCATTCTTAAAATCAATTTATTCTAAAAGTTTTACTTCAACCATTTATCAAGCCAAGAGAAAAATTCTCTTTGCCAAAGAATACCGTTCTGTGGTTGCAATACCCAATGGTTTTCATCTGGGAAATATAAATACTTTGCAGGAATGCCACGCAATTTTGCAGCATTATAAGCACTCATTCCTTGCGAAGCAACAATTCTATAATCTTTTTCGCTATGAATAACCATTAAAGGTGTATCCCAGTTTTGTACAAATTTATGAGGCGAATTAGCATAAGAACGCTGTGCAACCTTATTATCTTTATCCCAGAACGAACCACCTAAATCCCAATTTACAAACCACATTTCTTCGGTTTCTAAATACTGTGCTTCTAGGTTAAACATACCATCGTGAGCAATAAATGCCTTAAATCTTTTGTTATGATTTCCTGCTAACCAATAAACCGAAAATCCACCATAACTTGCACCAACAGCACCTAAACGATTCTCATCAATATATGGTTCTTGTTTAACTGCATCAATTGCCGATAAATAATCTTTCATGTTTTGTCCACCATAATCTCCCGAAATTTGCTCAAGCCATTC
>Ga0256827_10001537_pt1 | contig 14777 bp, 13 predicted proteins | sample CV84metaG_FD_185977 | JGI IMG/M metagenome (GOLD analysis project Ga0256827, IMG submission 185977) | Hydrothermal vent microbial communities from East Pacific Rise, Pacific Ocean - CV84 | ecosystem: Environmental > Aquatic > Marine > Hydrothermal vents | place: Pacific Ocean: East Pacific Rise... | reverse complement strand
CATAAGTAATATCCCCAGAAATAAGTTTTTTCTCAATCTCTTCAAGTGAGAATGGTCCTTCAGATTTTCCTTCTATTGCTATAAAATATTGAGAAATTTGATTAGGTATTGGAGGAGGGGTACTAGATGAAGTATTATGACTCATACTATTTGCCATTTGTTGTCCCATTGCCATGCCAGCACCCATGCCTACCATGTCAGAGGCAGAACCTTCAGAATTACCAAGGGCTTGACCACTTTGGTATTTAATATTGTCATCTAAATTACCAGTAATCTCACGAGAAGAACGTGTATCGATAGCTTTTTCTACTTCTTCAGGAAGAGAGATGTTTTCTACAAGCATTTTAGTGAGTTCTAATCCATATTCTGCAAAGCTTGGTGCAATATGTTCTGTAATATATGCACCTAATGTTTGATAGTTTGCAGCTAAATCAAGTACAGGTGTACCATCAGCACCCATTATTGTAGCAAAGTTAGAGGTAATTAGGTTTGTTAATTGTGCCTCTATTTCATCAGTAGTGAAGTGTCCATCTGTACCTACGATTTCAGTTAAAAACTTTTTGGCATCAATAATACGTATTTCATAGGTACCAAAGGCACGTAGCCTGACCATAGAAAATTCAGGATCACGTACCATGATAGGATTTTTTGTTCCCCATTTAAGATCAATAAATCGTTTGGTGTTTAAAAAATAAACTTCTGCTTTAAAAGGTGAGTTAAACCCATGATCCCAGTGTTGAAGGTTAGTAAGAATAGGGATGTTATTTGTCTCAAGCTCATAAATACCAGGACCTAAAACATCTGCGATTTCACCTTCATTAACAAATACTGCAATTTGAGATTCACGTACAGTAAGTTTTGCACCATATTTTATCTCATTTCCTTGTCTGTTAAAACGATATACCATCGTATCTTGAGAATTGTCTGTCCACTCGATAACATCTATAAATTGTCCAAATATCCAATCAAATAAACCCATTACTATACCTCTTTTATATTTTCTTCAATCAATTCTGGTACTTCTGCTGCTTTAGCTTTTACTGCAAGCAGAGCATCTTTTAATTCTTTTTCTGTTTTTTGTAGTTCTACTAGAGCATCTTTTCTAGCAGATTTTCCTTCTTCTGCAATACGTAGTGAATCATCAAGTGTAGCGATAAATGTTGCATTTGCTTTTTTAATACTCTCTATGTCGAAAATACCACGTTCCATCTGTGTACGTACTTCAGTATTGGCTTCTCTAAGACCTTCGGCATTCTTTTCTAAAAGTTCGTTGGTAAGATCTGCTGCATCTTTAACAGCACCTGCGGTAGCATGGCTTCTAAAGATTGTCACAGTTTGAGCAAGTTGATTTCTCCACAATGGAACAGTATTAACAAGTGTAGATGTAATTTTTGAGATAAGAGATTTATCATTTTCTTGGATAAGTCTAATACTTGGCAGTGATTGCATAGTTACTTGGCGAGATAGTCTAAGATCATGGACACGACGTTCGAGTTCATCTCTAAAGCCACGTATTTCTTTTAATTCTTGGATAGCCATCATATCATCATTACTATCACGTACTTTAGCTTCGTATTCAGGAACAATTGTTTTTTCAAGCTCTTCAAGTTTTGTTTCACCTGCTTTAATGTAAAGCTCTAGGTTTCTAAAGTAATCAAGGTTTGCATCATAGAGTTTATCTAGTGATACAATATCGGTCATCAGTTGGCTTTTGTGTTTTTCAAGTGAGTTAGAAATATTGTCTATTTGATCTCTCACGGTTTCATACTCTTGTATAAATTTGACCAGTGGTTTAGTCACACCAAAAAGACTTTGCCACCATGCTAGCTTTTTATTGGGGTTAAACTCATCGAGATCAAAGCCACGAATAGAAGCTACCATTTCATTAAGAGCTGCACCTGCTGCACCTACATCTTTATTTTGTACACCATCTATCATACGGTTAGAGATTTCATCTAACTTTTCTTGTGCAGATGAACCAAAGTAGATAATCGATTTTCTATCATTTACATCTAGTTCATTTAGGGCATCTTGTAAAGCAGTAACCTCATTTTCCATTATTTCTGGTACTTGTTCTGTTTTTTCTTCGATGGCCGCTTCGATGATTTCTTTTGTTTTTGTTTCCATTTATCTTCCTTTAATTAGTGTTTTATTTGTTCTTTTAATGTATCTATATGTACATCAAGATCAAAATGATTATTACTTTTTAGTCTAGCTAACTCTTTGTCAAATTTCACTTCTACATCATCCATTAGTAGATGTAATTTTTTCTTTGTTTGTGTTGTGATATCTGTTTCATCCAAATCTGTATAGGCCTCTGTTACTTTAGCAATACCATCAATATAGACAATTAAAAATTTTCTAGCTACTCTAATATCTTTAGGGTCTTCTTGAATAGTTTGTAGAATATTTTCTGCTTTACCTACAGCGGTAGTAAGCTTATCTGTTAAAAGAGTATCTTTTATTTCTAGCATATTATTTTTAATTGTAGAGAGTTTAGATTTGGCTTCATTGATAGTCTCTAATACAAACTCAGCAGATATGTCACCAAGGTTTTCTAATTTATCTTTTTTAGGATCAAAGCCATAGAGTAGATAATACCCTACAGTAGCAATGACAGCTAAAAAAGCTGATTTAACAAAAGGTTCACCACCCGCAATATAAGCAGTAAAAAATGTAGCAGCTCCTAGTAGATACCCTGCTATCGTTTTATAAGGTACTTTAGGTGCTTTGGTAAAGGTACTATTATTGTAAATATGCTCTACTTCCAATCCTACTTTTGCCAATTTTGCAACAGTCAAAAATAAGAAAAAAGAAATACCTGATAGAATAAAGGCCTTTATATTAGTGTTAAAAAGAGCAAGTACAACAGCTAAAAAAAGCGGTGCTAAAAATATATAGAGTAGTGTACCCTTTGGGTAATTTAATGATGCTTTCTCTTTTGGTGTATAACGTTTTGCTTTAGACATTTAGGCTCCATAAAGTATATTTGAAAGTGGATACCAGACAGCAAACCCTGCTGAAAAAAGTAAGAAAATAAGTCCTAAAGACTTTTTATAACTAGTGGGAAACATTGTATAAACTCCTTAATATAAAATTGTACCATAAATTATGAACCACCATCATCATTGGGGTCATACTCTTCATCATAACGATTATTATCTACTTTAGTTTGCAAGGTAGAGAGATATTTGGCCATTTGAATGGTTTGGTTTTTATCTAAGGCTTTTGCAAAAGAAATCATGACTGTTCCAAAAGATGTTCTTGTTTTACCCTTTTGAAGGTTTTGCAGTTTTTGTAAAAGAACGATTTCTTTTTGTCCTTGAAGTCTAGGTGCGGATCCTATTCCTTCACCATACATTCCATGGCAAGAATTACACGCATTTTTAAGATATATTGACTCCATACTTGATGTAGCATAGGCAAAAATAGATAGATACATTATCAATAAATACTTCATATATATATTCTAGCTAAGAAAAGTGAAATAAAGGTGAAATAAATAGTGGTTTTTGACATTTTTTGACATCTTTTAGAATATAATTTGAGTATACGAATTGGAGGTATAAATATATGTTTGTAGAGGTTAAAAAATGTGTTAGAGTATCTTTCATGTTTACATTATTTGTAAATTCTACATTTGCAGTAGAAATAAAAAGTGCTACAGAAGCTGTGAATATATCTGGTAAACAGAGAATGTTTACACAACGAATGCTGAAAGATTATGCTATGGTGGGTATGAATAATACTTTTGGTAAACCTGATATTGATTTAAAGAATACTCTAAAAGAGTTTGACGATCATATGGAGTCATTATTAAAGTATACAAAAAATGGTGAGATAAAACAAAATTTAGAAAAAAGTAAATCTCTTTGGGTAATATTGAAAAAAACGTTAGATGAAAAGCCGAGTAAAGAGAAAGTAGAAAAACTACAACAAGATTTGGATAAGTTGTTGAAGGCATCAGATGATATAACAAAGTTATTCGCGAAATCATCTAGAGAGGCATCAGGAAAAATAGTGAATACTGCAGGAAGACAGAGAATGCTTTCACAACGAATGGCAAGTTTATATATGTTAAAGGTATGGGGAGTAGATGACCCTCAATTTAAAGATAAATTGGATACTTCAATGAAGCTTTTTAAAGAATCTCTAGTTGAATTAGAAAATTCAAGTTTAAATACCGAAGAAATTACAATACTTTTATCCAAAGTGAAAAGATCATTTATGTTTTTTGAGATGATGGGAAAATCAAATTCTAAATTTGTACCTACCTTAATTTATAAAAAATCAAATGATATCTTACAAAATATGAACAGTGCAACTCAAGCATATGTATCTTTAGAAAAAAAGTAAAAGGAAAATGAATGAATAATATAATGAAAAATGTAAGTATATATATGGTGGTGCTATCTATATTGTCTGGGTTAGTCTATGCAGAGAAAGCTTCTCCTAAATCTGATGTTGTGTCAGATACTGTTAAATTGATTGATATTGCAGGAAAGCAAAGAATGCTTTCTCAACGGATTGCAAAAAATTATTTGTATGCAGGAAATAAAGTTGCAACTGCCAAGGCAAGCAAACAATTAAAAATGTCTGTAGAAGAATTACATAAGGCACATAAGTTACTTGTAGAATCTATTAATAATTCTGATATAAAAAATCTGCTTGCTTTTGTTGAGATGAGTACAGAAGATTTTGATACAACCTCAAATGAAAAGTTTACATTAGATAATGCTCAATTGATTATAGATTTAAGTGAATCTATGCTTGAGGGAAGTCAATATGTAGTAGATTCATTAAAAGAGACAGTAAAAATTGATGAGGCAAAAGTAGTTGGCCTATCTGGAAAACAACGTATGTTAGCACAGCGTATAGCGAAATATTATATAGCATATCAGTCTGGAATCAAAGATAAAAATACTGTAGATCAGATGAATAATGCGGTAAAGCTGTTTGCAAAAACACATACTTCTTTGATGAAAAATAGTGCGAATACTCCAGAAATTAATAGAAAGCTAAATGAGATAGATAGACTTTGGAAAATTGTGTATAAATTTTATTTAAATATTGAAAAAGGTGGTTTGCCACTTATTGTTTTTAATACAACAGATACAATAACTAAAAAAATGAATGACATTACAGCTCTCTATGTAGAACTTTATAAAAAATAATAGGACATAAATGAAAAATATATTTCATCTTTTTTTCCTTTTTGTTTTTTTAACGCTTTCTAGCAAAGCGGTAACAAGAGGAGATATTAAAGTGATTGAGGCTTCTGAAAATATACGTTATCTTAGCCAAAAATTGGCAAAAGATTATCTTTTTTTCTATAAGTATCCTCAAAAACAAGTAATTAAATTAGAGCTTGAAAAATCACTATTTAAATTAACAGATGATATACGGATTATTGCGACAACAACAAAAGATATAGATACAAAATCAATTTTAGAATTTCTTGCTTATAGTAAAGATCAAATTTCTAATATATTCAATGAAAAACCAGATGAAGAGAAAGCAGCTTTGATGTTGGATTATAGTGAAACACTTTTGGAAGGGGCAGATTCTATTGCTATTGCACATCAATATAATTTTTCTGAAGAAGAAAAAATGTTAATGGTAACAAAAGAGATGGAATATCTTTTGGAACGGATTACAAAATATTATATGGCAGTTAATATAGGATTTAATACACTTACCAATCAAGAAGCAATGAAAGAAGCAATACAAGGTTTTGAAGAAAATATTTATCAAATTAATTTTTATAAATATCCTACAGAAAAAGTACAGTTACAGATACAACTTAATGATTCATGGGAAAGTAGTAAAATGTTCTTTATTCAATCAAAAAAATTGTTTATACCATTACTCATGTTTAGTTCTGTAGATTATATTGAAAATATCATTTCAATATTAGCACTACATCATAGTAAAAACCAATAAAGAGATGTGTAATGAAAATAATTAATAATAAAAATATCTTTCTTCTTCTTATCTCTTTTGTTTTAATCTCTTTTGGAGTATTGGGATATAAAGCATATAATGCTTATACACAATATGAATCTACACAAAAAAGTACACAACATTTACAATTTATAGAAATATTAGATACATTAGTAGATGGGATAAGTACGGAAAGATTAGCTAGTGCAATTTATATGGGTACAAAAGGTAAGAAAGGATTTGAGCAGTTAGAAAAATTTAGAGTAAAAACTGATAAGTATATTGTACAATTAAGTGTCTACACTAATATAGATAAAAAAATAGTAGATGAGATAAAAGAAAATATAAAATATGTTCGAACTAAAGTAGATACCTTAAGCACAGACTATAAAAATGTATTTTTTGAGACATATCATACAAAGATTATATCATCACTTATACAAAATGTTTTAAATAAAGATGTATCTATTAATATTTTCAAAGACTTTATGATATTAAAAGAAAATATAGAATTAGAAAATGTAAGTATTCTTTATACCCTAACTACTTCAAAAAAAATGTCAAATGATGATCTAAAAATGTGGAATAGACTTTTAATAGAAAGTACTATTCCTAAATTTGATCTATTAAAAAATAAAACATTAATTTCTAAATTAACAGGATTATTAAAGCTAGAACAATTTTCTAAGATGGATGAACCGATTCGTATTTCAATTTTGTATAGTGCACTACAAGGAATCTATACAATTAAAATATCCGAATGGAACTCATATATTAATAAAAAAGTACATTATGTAAAATCAGCACAAGATATATTAGTTGAAAGTATTAAAAATAAAATAAATCATAATGTAATACAAACTAAAGACACAATGTCAAAATATATTTTAGCGACAGCAGGGATTTTTATACTTCTATTGGTTCTTTTAATAGTTTTTTACAATATAAATAAAGACAAACAGCTTTTTGAAGATACATTAAAAGATATAGAAATTGTATTAAATAATGAACAACAAATAGAGTTAAAATCCCTTATTGATAAAAGGGATATTAATACAATATATAAATTTCTGACTAACACGATAAGAGAAGCAAATGAAGCAAAAGATTTATTTCTTGCAAACATGTCACATGAAATACGTACACCATTAAATGGTATTGTAGGTTTTACACAATTGTTAAAAGGAACAGAGACTTCTGATGAACAAGAAGAGTTTATAAATATTATAGAAAATAGCTCTGATAATTTATTGAGTATTGTCAATGATATTCTAGATTTTTCTAAAATTAAAGCAAATCAGATTGAATTAGAAAATATTTCATTTGATCCACTTGAAACTTTTGAATCTACGATAGAACTGTATGGAGCAAGAGCTTCAGAAAAGGATATTTCGTTAGGTGTTTTCATAGATCCTTACTTACCTACAGAACTTATGGGTGACCCAACTAAAATATCTCAAATACTTGTAAATTTATTAAGTAATGCTATTAAGTTCACAGATTTAGGTGGAAGTGTTAATATTTCAATTATGAAAGAAACAGAGACAGAAAATAATTTTACCCTAACATTTATGGTGGAAGATTCTGGTATTGGTATTAGTGATGAACAAAAAGATAAAATATTTGATGAGTTTTCTCAAGCAGATGTAAGTACCAGTAGGAAATTCGGAGGGACAGGTTTAGGTCTAGCTATTTCATCTAAGTTTGTTACTATAATGGGTGGAAAATTAGAGATAGAAAGTGAAGAAGATAAAGGATCGAAGTTTTTCTTTACGTTAACATTAAATAAGACAGAAAATAGTTTGGTACGAACAAAACCCAATAATAGTAATATACATGTAGGTTATTTGGTACCAAATAGAAGTATTGATGTGACAATGCAAGAAAATATGATTGCGTATATGGATTATATAGGGGTAAAGCTAATTATTTATGAAGAAAAAGATTTATTTAATATGGCTCGTATAAATTTTCCAGATCTACTTTTTATCAATCATAAGTATTGTAAATATGAGGATGAAATTCAAAGCTATTTAGCACTAGGTATTAAAACAGTTGTTATGACAACTGGTAGGTTGAAGCTAGCGTTAACTGAAGTAGAAGATCAAATAAGTAGAGTACTGTATCAACCAATGAATTTTACAAAAGTATTCAAATCTTTTGAACTATTAGATTCTAAAGATATTAGTAAAAAAATAGATATAGAAAATATTGATGTAGCATATACAAAATTTAAAAATATTCAAGCCCTTGTAGCCGAAGATAATGAAATAAATCAAAAATTAATTCAGAATGTATTAGAAGGATTTGATATTAATGTTACACTTGTAAGTGATGGCAAACAAGCATTGGAATTATGTGAAAAAAATAGATATGATATTGTTTTCATGGATATCCAAATGCCTGTAATGGGTGGGATCGATGCAACTAAAGCCATTCTAGAGTTTGAACGGAAAGAAAAAAAATCTCATATACCTATTGTGGCACTTACAGCAAATGCTTTAGCTGGAGATAGAGAAAAGTATATGAATGCAGGGATGGATGATTATTTATCTAAACCTCTTGAGTTTGGAAAAATAAATTCTCTGCTTGAAAAGTATTTTTCTAATAAAGAAAATACCATTGAAAATCCAACAATAGCAGAATTAAAGCACTTAGATAATAAAGAGATGATGGAAAATAATAGTCAAGAGTATATGGCTAAAAATAAAACTACAAATTACCATTACGATATTTTGTTTTATCATCAGATACCATTAATTTCAAACCTTTATCGTACTAAATTGGAAAATTTAAATTATACTGTTGATACTATTACAGATGAGAATATATTGTTAGATAAACTTGAGAATAGTAGATATAAATATGTTATCTATAGTATAGATACATTATACAATATGGAGTGTTTGGTTGCTGATATGGTAAAAGATAATGGAGCTAAACCTATTATACTACTCTCAAAAAATATGGAAATAGATTTTGCCTGTAATATAGATACATTAGATCCCTCTATGGATATAGAGCAGTTGAAAGAAAAACTAAAATAATTTAATATAGAATCCTAGCGAGATAGAGTCCCTCTGGAGGGGCGAGTTTTGTAGTATATTTTATTTTACAGTCTATTTGTTCTTGTAAATTTACTATACTAAGTTTTTTTGTTGCACAAAGCATGGCTGCTTCTATCATCATCCGTACTTGTGAACGTAAAAATCCATTGGCTTCAAAATAGATAAAATGGTAATTCTCTCTTTTTGTATATATTGTTTTATATATTTCTCTAATACTTGTATGGGTATCTGTCCCCGTTTTACGGAAAAAATCAAAGTCATGCTCTCCTATAAAGTATTTTAGAGATTCTTCTAATTGATCTGTATTAAATTCTGGATAATAGGAGATATATTTGTCTTCAAAGACTGAAGGCTTAGTTGTTTTAAATACATAACGATAGAGACGTCTTTTGGCAGAAAATCTAGCATGAAATGCTTTAGATACATATGTAATATGTTTGAATTGAATGTTATTTAGTTTTCTATTAAGATTAAGTTTTAATTTTTGTAAATCATACCAGTATTCTGGTATATCAAAGTGTATTATTTGAGCTGAAGCATGTACACCTGCATCCGTACGCCCAGAACCTACAATCAAGCTAGATATTTGTAGTGAAGTTAAAGCTTTTTCTATTTCGTAAGTAATTGTTTGATTTGTAGTTTTTTGTTTTTGAAATCCAAAGTAAGCACTACCATCATAAGCTATAACAGCTTTAACACGCTGTAGAGGTTTCATCATTAAAAATACTTTGCAACACGTTTATTAAAGAGCCATTTACCTAATAAAAATGTACTTATAATAGCAATAAATAGTAAGACAAAAGTACCCCATTTTTCTAAAGATGATGCAATCATATATAAACTAACTAGTATAATAGCACTAACTAAAAAGGCATGATTTGCTTGATATCTAGGATTTATCATAGTAAATGCAGCAACCAAATAGACTGAGAGGAGAGGGATAAGGCTAACAAATAGAAAAAATAGCACACGATGGAGCATTTTTATATCACTCTTTGCCTTACTCCAATGTACAAGAATATCTTCAAATTGAAAAGCTTTACTTTTTTGAGTGTCATATACTTCTAATTGTTTGTATTTTGCTTGTTGTAAGTTTGTTTTAGTGTAGGTATACCCATAACCATCATTAAGCTCTAAAGAGGTAATACCATTAACTTTATTTAGCTTACCTGTTTGAGAAGCAAAAAATTGTTCTTCATCGCTTTTGGTTCTATTATAGATAACAATATCTTGTAGTTTATCATTTTTGTTTTCTTTAACATATATATAGTATTCACCAAATTTTTGTCCTAGTTTTCCTGCAACTATATTGAGCTTAGCTTCAGATTTTTTAGAGTGTGCAAATTCTTTAGATAATTGTTTACTGAGTGGCATAGCTAAAAAAGATATAGCAGCTAAAAGTAAAGAAAAGAGTAGACCAAGTAGCAGTAGAGAACGTAATATTTTTTGGGATTTGAGTCCTAATGCATAAAGTGCAATGAGCTCATTTGATTGTGAAAGTTTTAAGAGTACATTAGCTAATGCTACAATAAATGAAATAGGTAAAGTATAAAAAATAATATTTGGAATCTTATAACTATATAGAGTAAGAAGTTCCAAAAAACTAATTTGTATTTGTGATGTAAGTGAGGCTATTTTTACTAAAAATACTAATGAAATAATAAGAAAAAATGGCAGAAATATCATCAAAAATGCTTTGGTGAAATTTGATGAGATGAAGCTTTTTACCTTAGCCATAGATAATAGCATCCAATAGTTTTGTAGCTTCCGTATCATAAAGATATACTAGAAATGTAGCCAATGCTAAAAATGGTACAAAAGGTACGCCTTTATTTCGCCATATCATCGCGGGAATCATAGCAAGGATTGCAGATAAAAAAATAGCCACAAAGAAGTTGGGAAAACCAAGTAGTGCACCCATAGTTCCTGCTACAATTACATCTGCACCACCCATAGCTTGTTTTCGTGCTAGGAGTGATGAGAATAATCCGATAAGATATAATCCCCCAGCAGCGATGGCAGCATACATAAGGGCATGTAAAAAGTCTGGTTGTACAAGTGCAAATGCAAGCGCTGTAAAATTGACCGAATCAGGTACAGCCATATATTTAAAATCTATCATAACAAGAGCAAAAAGTGCAGCAAAGGAGAGTGCCACAAAAGGTAGATACCATACCAGTCCTAGTTTCATAAAGAGGGCAACAAAAATGAGACCAGTTATAAATTCTACTATAGGGTATTGCTTTGCAATAGGGTCTTTACAAAAGGCACACTTACCACCAAGAGCTAGCCAAGAGAAGATAGGAATATTATGATACCACTTTAGAGGTGTTTGACAGCTTTGACATTTAGATGCTGGAAAAGCAATGCTTTCATTTTTTGGGATTCTATAAATCACCACATTTAAAAATGAACCTATCATGATTCCAAAAGTAAATACCAAAACACCCATTATTAAATCTATCATTTTATATCTCCAAAGCGTCTATTTCTTGTTTTAAATTGTCTAATTATATCTTCTAACTCTTTAGCTGTAAAGTCTGGCCATGAGGTAGGTGTAAAATATAATTCAGCGTAGCTTAGTTGCCACAAAAGAAAGTTACTAATACGTTCTTCACCTGAAGTACGTATCAGTAAATCAATATCTTTATATGGGGTCTGTAGTGCCAATGATATTTCATTTTCAGTTACAGAGGTTTTGCCCTGAGAGATAAGATTATTTACGGCCATTGTAATTTCTGCACGTCCTCCATAATTAAGAGCAAGAACTTGTGTTAAAGATTTATTATCTTTGGTTTGTACTTCAGTCTCTTTAATGCGCTTTTGCAAAGTGGTTGAAAACTCATTAATATTACCAATGGCCTGAAATTTTATACCATGTTTTTGATAGGTAGCTAATTCATTTTTAAGATATTTATCAAGTAGTTTCATTAAAAATTCAACTTCAAGTTTAGGGCGCTTCCAATTTTCTGTACTAAAGGCATAAAAGGTAACAGATTCTATTTCGTCATCTTCTGCACAGTATGTGGTGATATGACGAATAGTCTCAGCCCCTTGTTCATGACCTTTTGTACGTGAAAGTCCACGCTCTTTTGCCCATCTACCATTTCCATCCATGATGATAGCTAGATGTTTTAAAGATGACTCAGTCATTGCTTAGCTTTTTTGATTCATCAAGTATTTTTTGTGCGAGCGTTAATTTGTCGTGACGTCCTAAATCTACTTGTGCATCTTTGGTAATAAATGTAATTTCATTTTCATCTCCACCAAAGCTTTTAGCATCTTCGAGTAGGTTATAGCATACTGCATCTACACTCTTTTTATTAAGAAGTGCTATCGCATTGTTTTGCCCTTCTTTTGTGTCCATCTCTGCTTTAAATGCCACAGTTTTTATATCCGTTTTATCTAGACTTGAGAGTATATCAGTTGTTTGTTTTAGCTCTATGTTCCACTCATCACCTATCATAGATTTTTTCATCTTCCCATCTTGTGGGAACTTAGGTGTAAAGTCAGCCACTGCAGCTACCATAAAGAGGTATGGCTCTTTTTGGATGAGATGACGGTCACTTGCATTCATAGAGGGTTTTGACATCTTTCCTTTTTTAGACACACGTATTGCATCTTTGGTATAGTCAAATAACTCTTCTGCATTTTCTATATCGATAGTATAGATATCACTTGGAAGACCCTCTTTACCCATGGTTGTGATATAACACACATCTGCACCTTTGAGATAGAGAGACAAACAGAGTGCTTTTGCCATTTTACCTGATGAAAAGTTAGAAATATAACGTACTTCATCTATCTTTTCTCTAGTCCCTCCACCAGTCACTACGATACGTCTGTCTGCCCAAAAATCTTCAGTAAGCAATGCTTTTGAAGTTTCAAAAAATATATCACTAGGTTCTGCTAAGGCACCATTACCCACATCCCCACATGCTAGTAGTTTTTCTTGAGGATTTATAATGATATAGTCATTTACTCCCAGCATCTTGAGGCTTCCACTGGTGTAATGATTGGCAAGCATTTGTGTATTGGCAGCAGGTGCTACTATCATACTCCTTTTAAAGGCAAGGGCAGTTTGGGTGAGGATATTATCAGCGATACCTTTAGAGAGTTTATTGAGTGTATTGGCTGTAGCAGGAGCGATTACAAACACATCGCATTTTTTACCAATATCAATATGGTTAAGTTCACTTGACCATGATTCTGAACTTTCAGTAAGTACGGCATTACGTGTAAGTGCCTCAAAAGTCAACGCAGTAACGAAACGCTCAGCAGAAGCTGTCATGACTATATGTACCTCTGCACCAGCTTTGATAAAGAGTCGTGCCAAATCGCAAGCTTTATAGGCTGAGATACTTCCTGTTACTCCTAAGAGTACAGATTTACCTGTTAAATTTACTTGCATTTAATTATGCCTTTCCAAAAAACTTATAAAAGAAGTTTTTTATACTTTTTTGTGGTGTACGAGAGAGTACAAGCTCTCCACTTTGTACATCTTTTGTTACCGTTGTTCCTGCTGCTATCATAACATCATCAGGGATATTTACAGGAGCAACGAGCTGTGAGTCTGAACCAACAAATACGTTTTTACCTATTTTGGTTTGAAATTTATTTTTGCCATCATAGTTACAGGTAATCACCCCTGCACCTATATTAGAACCTTCTTCTATTTGGGCATCACCAATATAGGATAAGTGTCCTGCTTTAACTCCAGTAAGTATAGATTTTTTGACCTCTACGAAGTTACCGATGTGTGTATCAATGAGCTTAGAATTTGGTCGTACTCTTCCCATAGGACCTACATCAGAGTTTTCTATATGAGAATCCTCTATAACTGAATTAGTCTTGATATGGGAAGTTATGATATGAGATGCCCCTTGGATACTTACACCATTTTCTAACATACATTCACCCTCGAAGGTAGCACGAGAATCAATATAAATTGTTTCAGGTAGACGCATACTCACACCAGCTTTCATCCATTCAGTTTTGATACGGCGTTGGAGTATCTCTTCTGCGTGTGCTAAATCAAGCTTAGAGTTTACACCTTTGAATTCTTCCTCTTCTACCAGTACCGGATGAACAATTTTACCTTCCTCTACAGCCATTTTTATAATATCTGTTAGGTAGTACTCTTGTTGTGCATTGTTATTATTTAGAGCAGGGATATAGTTATCAAGTAACTCTTTTTTCACACAATAAATACCTGCATTCACTGTTTGTATCTCTTTTTGTGCAGGAATACAGTCTTTTTCTTCTACTATTTCCTGCACATTACCATTGAGTATCACTACACGACCATAGCCAGTGGGATTGTCAAGTTTGATGACTGACATATTAATATCTGCCTCACCTTGCATAAGTGATTGTAGAGCATGCATAGTAATCAGTGGCATATCACCATTAAGTATGAGTGCTTTGGTATGTTTGACAGATACACCCTTCATAGCACCACCAGTACCTGGGAACTTCTTAGCATCTTGCATATGAAAGTGTATGTTTTCATAATGTTTTTCTATCTCTGCTTGTATACGTGCTGCTTGATGGTAAAGTACAACAGTGATATCATTAGATATTTTCTTCGCTGCATCTATAGCATGAAAAAGCATAGATTTTCCAGAAATTTCATGAAGTACTTTGGGGGTAGTAGACTTCATACGTGTACCTTGACCAGCTGCTAGAATTACGACAGATATAGACATGTTTATAACCTTTACGATAAAATACAAAATTATTTAATTATTGCGATTATACCTAATT
>Ga0256827_10001536_pt1 | contig 14779 bp, 17 predicted proteins | sample CV84metaG_FD_185977 | JGI IMG/M metagenome (GOLD analysis project Ga0256827, IMG submission 185977) | Hydrothermal vent microbial communities from East Pacific Rise, Pacific Ocean - CV84 | ecosystem: Environmental > Aquatic > Marine > Hydrothermal vents | place: Pacific Ocean: East Pacific Rise... | reverse complement strand
CACTTCTTGCCCAAGTCTTTCAAACTAGCCCCAAAATGATACACCTCTTTACCATCAAGTATCAGAAACCTGTCATGAGACTCTTTAAATGTTTTAATGCTGATGGGCTTGTGTTGTACATTGTACTTTTTGAGGTCTAGTTTGAGTTGTTTTGAGATGCTCTTTGTGTAGATAGTTACTTCTATAGTAGGGTTCTTACTAAAGAGCGTCAGCACAGACTCATCTACATAGTTGTCTATGAGAACGATGGACTCTTTCGCACTTCTCACAAGGTCAGCCACAAACACATACGCATCAAAGACCTCTCCCTCATAAAATATCCCCTGCTTTGGTTTAAGAGATTTATCTTCTATGGCTTGCATCACTGTTCGAAGTTTTTTATCTGTCAGAAGTTGCTTCTCTTCTAGTACATCTAAACGCTTTTGGTCTAATGTATAGCCTTTAAGAAGATGCTGTTTGAGGATGCTTGTCGCCCATATACGGAACTGAGTACCTTGTTTTGATTTGACTCTGTAACCCACAGAGATAGTAACATCTAAACTATAATAATCTATCTCTCTTTCTACTTCTCTATTTCCTTCAGTTTGAACTATCCGGAATTTCCGGACAGTTGCATATTTATCAAGTTCATGCTCTGCATAAATATTTCCAATATGTTCATTGATAGTTTTTACACTTTTAGCAAAAAGTTCACTCATTTGCTTTTGACTTAACCAAACAGTCTCATGCTCAACCGTAACATCCAAAGCAACACTTCCATCTTTGTAAATAACTATATCATTCATATTTTCTCCTGATCTAATCATATTAACCCCTCATCCGAAAATGAGTAATACCCATGCTTAGAAAGTATCACATGGTCAAGTAACTCAATACCTACCAATTTAGAAACCTCTTTGAGACGTTGGGTGATAGCCACATCTGCCCTACTAGCCTCCAACGTACCCGATGGATGGTTATGGGCTATGATGATACCCGCAGCCCTGTCTGCAATAGCATCTGCGAAAACCTCTCTAGGATGTACCAAACTTTGATTGAGTGTACCGATGAATACAGTACGGGTATTGATGATATGTGACGCACCATCTAGAGTGATGGTAAGGAAGTGTTCTTGGGATTTGGTAGAAAAAGATTTGAGTTCTTCGTAGACATCTTTTGCATCGGTAATGCGTCTGTTTGAGCGTATAAGGTAGCGTTTGGAGAATTCGATGGAAGCGAGTATCTGTGAGGCTTTGGCGATGCCTAAACCATGTATGTCACAGAGTTTATTTAGGGTAAGGGTATCAAAACCCTTGTCTAACATAGCAACTATCTCTTTGGCTAACTTGCGAACATCTTTACCCTGTATGCCAGAACCTAAGAGTATGGCTAAAAGTTCTTCATTTTTAAGGGCTTCTACCCCTTTGGTTACAAGCTTTTCTCTGGGTTTGTCATGTTTATGTAGGTCTCGAAGTGCAGTCATAGTTTCCCCTTCGACAAGCTCAGGGAACGGTCATTCGACAAGCTTGGTTGCTGAGCTCCGTCGAAGTGCAGGCACAGACAGTTTGATGTCTGATTATTGAATTTGTCCGAAGTGTGGTCACTGAGCTTGTCTGGAGTGTGGTCACTGAGCTTGTCGAAGTGCGATTTACTCATGTACCTAAGTTTTTCAAAGTTCCCTTCAATTAAAGCTTCTTTCTTTTTTCTGCTCCACTTTTGTATCTGTTTCTCACGAGCAAATGCTTCATCAACTCTTTCATAATACTCTGAATATATCAATTCTACAGGCAATCTAACCTTAGTATGATTTGCACCTTGAGCATTCTGATGTTGCCATAATCGTTGTTCAAGGTTTTTCGTACTTCCCGTATAGTAACTACCATCTGAACATCTAAGTATATATGTATATGCCACAACTATACCTCGTTTCCTGAGCCTGTCGAAGGATCGTTTCCTGTACTTCGACTAAGCTCAGCAACCTTACTTCGGCTAAGTCTAATGAGAAAATCGTTCCCTGAGCTTGTCGAAGGGATTTCACCTTGTACTATTAACACATCCATAACACTCTCCTACATAATATAAAAGTATTGTAGTGAATAGTTTGTCTAAGAGGTAAAAATATTGCAAATTGACATATTTATGCAGATAGGAAGAAAAACATTTTATTGATATACTTTGTTTTTTTATCTGTTTTTTCATCTAGTACTATGTCTTCTAACGCAGGTATATTGTCCATCTTTTTACTATATACTTCTCCACAGTAGTGGCATATTTCCCAGTTTCCTTGCCATGCTACGCTTGTATTATGACATTCTTTACATTTTCTATTATTGGTTTTAATTTTATTAATAATCATGAGATACTCCTATATTTTATTTCATACTTTTAATGTGTTTTATAAATAAAATATAACAAATAATTGTCATAAAAAAGTCAAGTACTCCCAGAAAAGTATATTTTCTATGAAAATACCTGCCAAAACTCTGAATGCTCTTTTTCAAAAGACATAAGTCTATGGGTCACCCCATCGAGTATGACAGCACTTTTACAGAGGAAGAAGAAAACTCTCGGGCTGTAGGGTTTATGCTTTATGGCTACGACGTGGTCGTACTCAACCTTAAGGTCACTAAGTAGCGAGAGTATCTGCTCATCATGGCTAAAACAGCGGCTTAAGTGCTGGTATACGATGCAAACTTCTAAGTGAGGTAAGCGGTAGAAATAGCTTACTTCATCGGCAAAGATATACTTATGTGGGTAAACTTTTTTTCGGTAATGATCCTCAAGATTCAGACGTTCAAAACATCTTTCTACTCTGTTACATTTGAGTGCCATGCCATTGTCAGGCGCTACTGCCACGATGGGAGAATCCATAGAAAAAGTGAGTGCAGCGTTTAGCCATAAGTAGCGGTCTTCTAGCGCTTTAGGGACTTCTGTGTAAAAGAACTTTACATTGGGGAGGAGTTTGAGGTTTTCGAGTTCGGTAACTTCACGCTTGTCACGCATAATGACATCTAGGAGTGAGTGCTCTAGGTATTCATCTGTACCCATCATACGTTCAAAGTAGTCTATGTGTCTGCCGTCATTGTTCTCTTCACCCTCACCTTGATGCATGAACCAAATTTGAGAAAGTTCTTTGCCATCTAGTGGGCTTTGCTTGTGGTTAAAGAGGTAGCGAAAGAGTTGGAACTTACCAAAGTCTCCCACATCTGCTACATAACGGTCTTGCACTACTGCTCTATTGGAGTGATAACTTCTTTTTCTTCTGATGTCACCGTAGGTTGTTCCTCATTCATAAGTGTATGTGTTCGAGTTTGTTCAACAAATCTACTTGATTTAGCTTGTTGCTCACTTTTAGGTGCTGTAGCACCATGTATAATCTCTTTAGTGTCTGAAAAAACTTCATGTGTATCTTGCTTAATACCAGACCATGTTCTAGTACATCCTGATGTTACAAATGTAACTACTGCTAAAAATAATAATGTTTTCTTCATGAAAATTCCTTTGTTTTTTATCATTATATACTACAAAAGTTAATCTACTGTGTATTAGGCATCTTCCTCTGTAGGCTCTTCCACTTTGAGTGGTTTATCTACAGCTTTTGCAAGTACTTCTACATATACTTCTGTAACACCTGTAGCTTTTACTACATCAAGCTCTTTAATGAGCTCTTCATAAGCTACTACTTTTGCATCATCTGCAGAAGAGCCTACTTTACAGTCAAAGTCCCAGTACATAAGTTTTTTGTCTGGTAGGTCTTTCTTCTTTTCACGTTTCACGTATTTTCTTATATCATTTTTGACAGCTTCAAGTACACGGTCTTCATGTTTCTTAGCATCTGTGAGTTTAAATATTTTCTTCATTGTTACTTCCTTCTATTTCTGTTGTTACTTGAGCCTGTTGAAGGCTTTTTCTTATCCATATTATCAAGCTTGGCTTGTAGGTTTGAACCTATTTTCTCAGCATGAGGGTTTTTAGGTCTTTTTTTACGACTATCTTGTGTTTTATTTTCTTCGTTACCTGAGCCTGTCGAAGGTTTTATATTTCTATTTCGGTTACGGCTATTTGGACTTTTATTCTGTCCATTTCCACGTTGTCCACCACCACGTTTTTGTCCACCACCTCTTCCGTTTTGGATAGGCTCTGCTTCTATGCTAGGGTCTGGTCTGAAGGCTTCTATGTCTACTTTTTCTATGCTAGACTTGGTAAACCTCTCTATGGCTTTTAAGAGGTCATGCTCGTCTATACACACAAGTGAAAGTGCCTCACCTTTCATCCCTGCTCTACCTGTTCTACCTATGCGGTGTACATAGTCTTCTGGTACGTTAGGAAGTTCGTAGTTTACCACATGAGGAAGTTGATCGATGTCTATCCCACGTGCTGCTATGTCTGTAGCTACAAGGACACGTACATTCCCAGCTTTAAAGTCTGCAAGTGCTTTGGTACGTGCGCCTTGAGATTTGTTCCCATGAATAGCTGCAGCTTTGATGCCAGAATATTCTTCTAACTGTTTACAAAGACGGTTTGCACCATGTTTTGTACGGGTAAAGACAAGTACTTGTTTCCAGTCCCCTGCTTTAATGAGTTGTGCGAGTAACTCACGTTTACGCCCTTTGTCTACATGGTGTACGACTTGGCTTATCTGTCCTGAGGTACTATTTTCACGTGCTACTTCTACAAGCACTGGGTCTTTAAGTAGTCCAGAGGCTAGTGTCTTTATCTCCCTAGAGAACGTTGCTGAAAAGAGAAGCGTCTGTTTTTTCTTTGGCATGAGTGCCATGAGTTTTTTGATGTCGTGGATGAATCCCATGTCGAGCATTCTATCTGCTTCGTCGAGTACCAAACACTCTATGGCTGAAAAATCTATGCCATCTTGAGAAGCAATGTCTAGTAGTCTACCTGGCGTAGCAATGACGATATCCACACCTTTCTTAATAGCTGCAAACTGAGGGTTGATACCCACTCCACCGAAAATAACCATAGAACGGTACGACATATACTTCCCGTAGGTAGCAATGCTATCAGCCACTTGTGCTGCAAGTTCTCGTGTAGGAGTGAGTACAAGTACACGGATTTGTTTCTTTTTCATCTGTGGTGAAGTCTGAGAGAGACGCTCGAGTAGTGGTAGCGTAAACCCTGCTGTTTTCCCTGTACCTGTTTGTGCAGCTGCGAGTACATCTCTACCTTCTATGACTAGAGGTATGGCTTTAGCTTGTATGGGTGTAGGCGTATCATAGCCTTGATCTTTAACAGCTTTGAGTAAAGACTCATTAAGCCCTAATTGCGTAAATTTCATAGTTATCCTGTTGACCGAGCCTGCATGTATCTTATTACCATGTTTTTTGTCGGTCTTAGGCTGAGTAAGTTTTATTTGTAAATGTATGACCGATGTACATATAGTTCGCGAATTATAGCGTAATTTTTGTATAATGCGATTTCTATCTATCTGTCCTCATCGCTTAACTGGATAAAGCAGTGCCCTCCTAAGGCGTAGCTCAAGGTTCGAGTCCTTGTGGGGATACCAATACAGATTAGTTATTTAAGCCTATTTAGTAATTTTGCATCATACTTTATGCCTCTTAATGCTTCAGACTCTAAATAATATTTATCCATCTTTTCATTACGTTTTCTCTCTTCGTTTAGACGTTGTTGTTCCATACTCATACGGATTTGTCTTTCCATCGCTTCTTCTTCTTTTTCACACTGTCTAAATCCATCTGACCAACCTTGTGTGTATTTAGCATGTTTACCGAAACGATTGACATCTTTTTTAAACTGGTCAAACATGCTTCCCCCTGCTTTTTTACCACTATGACAGCCATCATCAAAACCTTTTGCATAGGCTTGTGGGTAACCTTCTTGTATCATAATCTCTTCTTGCGTTGCACACCCTGTAAACAATGCCATGCTACCTAAGAGTGTACCCATCACTAATAATTTTGAATATTTCATTCTTTCTCCTTTTAAAATAATATATGTTAAAGTATATCCTAAAGAAGTCAAAAAAGGATATCTATGTCAATCATAAAAAATGCAAATCCAGAAAAATCAAAAATTTATCTTATTGGTTCAGGAATAGCCTCACTTGCTGCTGCTGTGTACCTCATAAAAGACACAGATGTAGAAGGTGAAAATATACATATTTTAGAACAAGATGACATTGCTGGTGGTGCTTGTGATGGTGCAGGTGACACAGAAGAAGGCTTTGTGGTACGTGGTGGGCGTATGCATGAGAAGCACTATGAATGTTACTGGGACTTACTCTCAAACATTCCTTCTTATGAGAACCCAGATGTTACTGTACGAGATGAGTCTTTTGAGTTTAATGAGCGTTTTGTCTCTCATGGTCAAGCACGATTACTCAAAGATGGTAAAAAGTTAGATGTTTCTTCTTTTGGGCTTTCACTTGCTGACCAAGCAGACTTTCTTAAACTTACTTTTGTCTCTGAAAAATCACTGGGTAACCAACGTATAGAAGACTGGTTCTCTGCAGAGTTCTTTGGGACAAACTTCTGGCATATATGGACATCGATGTTTGCCTTTCAAAAGTGGAGTTCATTAGCAGAGATGAGACGCTATATGAAACGCTTTATTCACCTTGTAGATGGACTACATCAACTTGGTGGTGTGATGCGTACCAAATACAACCAATACCACTCTGTCATACTCCCTTTAAAAAGATTCCTAGAAGAAAAAGGTGTACACTTTGACATGCACACCCAAGTAGTAGACATAGACTTTGAACTCTCTGCTGACAAAAAGACTGCTACTGTACTACAAATAGTAGATAAACGTGGCAAAGCAAGTGAGATAACACTTGGAGCAAATGACTATGTCTTTATGACAAACGGTTCACTCACAGAAAGTACAGACAATGGTGCATGGAACAGAGCAGCCGTACTGAAAGACAAAGCAAGTTCTGGTGCGTGGATGCTCTGGGAAAGCATCGCTAAAAAAGACAAAGCTTTTGGTAACCCTGGTGTATTTTCAGACAACATAGACTTACAAAAATGGTACTCATTTACAGCTACCATGAAAGATGATACTTTCCATGACTATATGGAAAACTTCTCAGGTAATGTAGATGGTACAGGTGGGCTTGTAACCATGACTGACTCTAATTGGTTTATGTCCATAGTCATCGCTAGACAGCCTCACTTCCCTAACCAACCAAAAGATGTCAAGATCTTATGGGGCTATGGTCTCTACCCTGACCGTGAAGGTAATTTTGTGAAGAAAAAGATGTCTGAGTGTACAGGTGCAGAGATACTTGAAGAGCTCTACTACCACCTCAAGATACAAGAGCTTATGAAACCTGTAACAGACGCTGGTAAAGTAAACTGTATCCCTGTGGCTATGCCATTTGTAGATGCACTTTTTATGCCTCGTACACTTGGGGACAGACCAGAGGTTCTGGTAGAAGGTGCTACAAACTTTGCCTTTTTAGGTCAGTTTGCAGAAGTAGAAGATGACTGTGTCTTTACGGTAGAGTACTCAGTACGTACCGCTCAAGTTGCGGTCTTTGGACTCTTTGAAGCAGACAGAGGTGTAACCCCTATATATGACTCTATACATAACCCACTAGTACTTATGAAAGCAGCGAAGGCTATCTCACGGTAGTTTCGCTTGTCTCTTTTAATCCAAGTTATGCCTCATATTCACGTTGCATAAAGAGATATAAAAAATAAAACTATACACAATTTTTACTTCATTATATTTATGATTTTAAAAGATGACTCAGTAAAATCTCTATCCCAATACCCAATAAAATAATACCACCCCATTTTTCAGCTTTACTTTCCAAAGAACTTGCACCTTTTGTTCCAATATATAATCCAAGCATACTCACTAAAAATGTAGTCACACCTATTAAACACATACTAATATAAGGATTGAGCGTTAAAGATGTTAAAGTAAATCCCGTTGCGATGGCATCTATACTTGTAACCAATGCTAATACTAACAACACTCTATTTGATAATGTATCGTTATTATGCTCTAATGGGTTATGTTGGCTATCATAGAACATGGCTATACCAAGAGAAGTCAAGATAAAAAATGAAATCCAAGGGCTAAGAGAGCTTATTAGTCCTCCAAGTTCCACACTCATAAAGTAACCCAAAAGAGGCATTAGACCTTGAGATAAGCCAAAAAATAAAGCTATTTTTATAAAAGTAACCCAGGACATCTTTTTTTCTTTGATACCAAGACTTATAGAAATGGCAAAGGCATCTGCACTGAGTGCTAGTGCTAACAATAATACTTCTAACATTTTACCTCTTTGTATCTGACAATATATTATACTACAAAATATTTGCATGTTGAACTTAGTCTGATATAATCACTATAGGATAATACTAAGGTAAAGATATGAATAGTAGTGAGAAAAATCTAGGCTTCAAAGAGCTTGTTGCCATTGCTGTAGGTGGCATGGTGGGTGGTGGTATCTTCACCATACTTGGTATTGCTGTTTCCATTGTAGGATTTATGGCACCTTTTGCCATCGCCTTAGGCGGGGTGATTGCACTTTTCGCTGCCTACTCTTATGTGAAGCTAGGTGTTTACTACAAAGATGAAGGTGCTACCTATAGCTTTTTCAAACGTACCTACCCAGACTCTCATATGGCTGCTTCTTTCATAGGCTGGTATACCATTTTTGGGTACATCTCTACACTGGCACTTTATGCTTATACCTTCTCCTCCTATAGTATCTCTGGATTTGAGTTTGCGAACAATGATATGATAAGAAAAGCTATCGCCATCTTAATAATATGGCTTTTTGCAGGTATCAATCTCTGGTCAGTCAAAGGTATGGGTAAATTAGAAGATATTATGGTTTATACCAAACTGCTTATTCTTTTTACTATCTCTTTGGCACTTATATACTTTGGCAATACAGATTTCCACACCTTTACTCAAATACTTTCTCAAGATTTTGAGAGTAATAACACTATGAATATACTTATTGTCGCGTCTGTAACCTTTGTAGCATATGAAGGTTTTCAATTGGTAATAAATGCAGTAAATGAAATGGAAAATCCAGATTTAAATATCCCAAGAGCCATCTACACTGCTGTAATACTTGTAGCACTCATATACTTTATTATCGCGATGGGTTCTGTCCTTGCTATACCTGTTGAAGATCTCATAAAAAACAAAGAATACGCTTTAGCATCAGGTGCAGAAGATATTATGGGACTTTGGGGTAGAAACCTTGTAATAGTTGGTGCCATATTGGCTACTTCATCTGCAATTAGTGGCACCATGTTTGGCTCTTCTCGTCAGATGGCACGTATCGCAGATGATGGATACCTTCCACAGGCACTTACACAAAGAAAAAAACATATCCCTACTTCTGCCATTGTAGCGATGGCTTTTACCGCAACACTACTCATACTCATAGGAGGGTTAAGACTTATTTTGGAATTTGGAAGTATTACCTTTTTATTTGTATCGCTTCTAATGGCAATAGCCAATTTTAAGATACGTAAAAAAACACACTCTTCTACACTTTTTACTGTACTTTCTATATTTGGACTTACGATAGGTTCAACACTCATTCTTTGGTATGAATACCAAACTAAACCCGACCAAATGCTATTTATCATGATACTCTATGCCTTACTTACACTAGGTGCATGGGGGTATGCACACTTGGCATCACAAAAAGTGTAAGGTTAACACTGAATTAACATTTTAGGGCTAAAATATAAATATATAAAGGATAATCAATGACCCCGCAAGAACAAGAAATAAAAAAAATGAAATCAGAGATTAAAAAAGAGGTTCGCCTTGCTTTTAAGACCAATATGAAGATATTTGATTGGGATATCCCAGAAAATGATGACAGAAAATCTGCTGAACTTATTATCGCTGTGATGCAAGAAGCCATGGATGAACTAAAACAAGAGATTGCTAACGGTAATTTTGATCAATATTAGGAGCAAAACTATGGTAAAAGAAATAGAAAATTTAAAAGATGGTGTTGTTGGCTTTCATGCTAGTGGTATAGTGACTAAAGAAGATTATACCCAAGTGTTGATACCACAGATAGAAAATGCACTGAAATCTCAAGATACACTTAATATACTCTATGTTATTGATGAAGATTTTGACCATTACTCATGGCAAGCAATGTTTGAAGATACCAAAATAGGTATAATGCATCCTTTTAGTTGGAAAAAGATTGCGATAGTTACAGATGTTGAGTGGATAATAGATGCTGTAAAATATTTGGGTTCACTTGTACCATTTAAAATTAAAACTTATTCAAGTATACAATTTAATGAAGCAAAACAATGGTTAGAGGAAGAAAAACTACATCTAAATATCACACTTGATGAAGAGAAAAAACTTCTTATATTGGAGCCTACAGCAGTACTCATGAAACATGATTTTATCCATCTTGCAAGTATCATTGATCCTTATCTCATTGAAGGCAATACACTCAAAGGACTTATGATAAAAACAAAGAATTTTCCAGGTTGGGATTCTATTTCTGCACTAAAAGAACATATATCATTTATCAAACAACACCATAAAAAAATAGAAAAGTTGGCATTCGTCACAGACTCATCTTTTATCGATGCCATTAAGACCATCGCTGGTGCTTTTGTACACCCTAAGATTAGAGAGTTTCACTATGCCCAAGCAGATGAAGCTTTTGCCTGGCTAGCATCGTAAAAGTACCTTTACTAGACAATATCTTTCTCTCCTTCTTGCATCTCCTCTTGTGGAGTCTCAACACTTTTTCGTTTTCTATCAATCTTCGTAACATTACGTCTTTGGATAGTAAAGTAGAATTGTGATAAATACTCTGCTAAGACCACAGTTACGCCTGTAGCAATGACTACATTGTAGTCAAATGTTGTTTCAAGGGCTAGAACTACAGCGGTTAAAGGAAGCTTCATTATTACACCCATAAATACAGATGCACCCACCGCAGCAAAGTAAAATGGCTCGATAGTTAGTCCCACATATTGTATCATGAGTTCTGCATAGCCATACCCTACCAATGCGCCAATACTCATAAGTGGTAAAAATATCCCTCCTACCGCATTGGCATAAATGGAAACTGTCGTACCAATAATACGTAAGATAAGGATACTAAATATCACACTAAGTGGAATGCTATACTCAGAATTAATCAGACTGAGGACTAATGTGTGCCCACTAAAAGCTGCCTCTGGTCGAATAAGTAAAATCGTACCAATCACTCCTCCTCCAATGAGAGCAAATATGTAGTTACGGTAAGCGGACATATTTTTAAAGACTTCCAAGTCTATAAAACTCAACACCCTTTTTTTTAGAAAAAGATAAATATAAATAAAACTAGTAATAAAAGGTAAAAATAAAATATGCGATATAAGATGAGTAAAGTTAAAACTACGCCCTTGAGAATGTAAAAAGACAATCGGTTCTAAAAAATAAATACCCACAGAGAAAGCAACAAAAGAGGCTAAAATAAGATAACCAATATACTGCTTTATGAACTGATAAGCAATAATCTCCACAGCAAAAACTATCCCTGTGATGGGTGTAACAAAAATGGCAGCAATTCCTGAGCTAGCACCTACACTGAGCATCATTTTTACGAGCATGGTAGGTAGTTTGAACCATTTATGTACATGATAGGCTATCATCGCTCCTATACTGGCACTAGGACCTTCAGTACCTACTGTAAATCCACTTGCCAAAGAGAGTGCAGAAGAAAATATTTTAAGAAAGAGTGTTTTTAAAGAGAGAGTCATCTTATTTTCAACAATAGAATCAGCAACTTCATTTAGCCCATATTCTTTGACATTACTATCATGTGAGACAATATAATTGACTATAAATATAGCCACTGTTGGCAAGGCATATAAGTACCAAACAGGAAGTGTAGGAATAGTTTTTGTAGGGTCTCCCATGAAAAAAAGATGAATCATCACATCAATAAGGAAACTGTAAAAAGCAATAAAAAGTCCACTCAAAAGTCCTGTAAGTATAGAAGCGGCGAGTAGTTTTGCAATCATTAGGTTACTTTATTTGAGATGGTTGTTGTAATGATTGTAACAAATATCTATTGAAATCTTTGTTGTTTTACGTTTATTTAAATCTATTTTATACATAAATATGTCAATTTGCCATATTTTTAATACTTTCTCTTAAAAAAGACTATGATAACACTATAAAAACCTATAAAGGAGCCAAGGATGGACGGTATGATAAAGCTATCTTACACGGTGATGTGTAGAAACGATGTGAGTAAAGAGGTAAGTTTAAATGACTTGCTTAACAATGAAAAGGTAATGAAAGCCATTAAAAGTGAATTTGCTACAGGACTTCGTAATCTTTCTCTTTCAAGCAAAGAAGAGACAAGTGTGTATATAAAAACACAAAAAGAGGTGCATACATTTATGGCAAGCAAAAATGACTTTGCAGACCTGTTAGAGCTTGCAGAAGAAGATGCTCGTAAAAATAAGCGTTTAAAAAAAGAGTGTGACGGTGTGGAGTTAGTAGATATTGTGACTATGGATGCATAGAAAGTAGTTGAATGTTACTACTTTCTAAACCAAGCTAAAATCTCTCTAGCACTTCCTCTAAAGACTATAGGTATTTCACTTTTTTCTATCTGATAGTCATACATAGGGTCATAGTATTCTCGTAAAAGTATCTCTATCCACACCTTATGCTGTGCCAGTTTTCCTGTCTGTTCTTGAAGTACATAGGCATCATTAAAGGCTGTTTTTAGTTTAGTGTAGCGTTCTGCACCAAAACGTTTTTTAATACGGTCAAGTCCTGCACTGGCATCATCATACCACTGTTTGGAAGCCTGAACACCATACATACTTTTGTACTCTCCAAGTGCCTGTGTGACATACTCTTCAAAGGTAATCTCCACACGCTCAGCCATAGGGGTTTCCAAAATAATCCGTTGACCTTTTCTAAAAGAATCAAAAATAGGTTTAGGGATATACACACGCCCAATATTATGACTTTCATCTTCTAGTACAAGATGTTGATACCCTTTGTCCTCATGTTCAATGAGCTTATACGCCAGTGCATTTTCAAAATTTATCTGAGAGGGTTGTGGTGTCGTAAAACTCCCAAAAGAAGAGCCTCTATGATTTGCCAAGCCCTCAAGGTCTATACTATTTTGAAGTTGATGGATAAGTAGTGTCTTACCACTTCCCGTACGCCCTGCAATAATTAAAGTATCGAGCTTCTCACTGATGCGTTCACTCTCTTGCATCAAAAAAGAACGAAAGGCTTTGTATCCCCCTTTAAGACGAGGGAGTTTTACCCCTGCTTTTTGCATCCATGCTTGTGAAATTTGGGAACGTTGACCTCCTCTAAAACAGTAAAGATAGGCATTTGGATGTGCATGAAAAAAATCCACCCAAACACGTATACGCTCTTGTTTGACAGGTCCTACTAGCTCCTTACCCAAAGCCACAGCACTTGCATTGCCCTGCTCTTTGTAGCATATGCCTATAAGATGTCGCTCTTCATCATTCATCAGTGGTAGATTGACTGCCGTAGAGAAAGCACCTTTGCCGAACTCTACGGGAGCGCGTACATCAATGAGTGGTCTTTGCTCTAGTACAATACTTCGAAAATCTTCAGTCAGTGGCAAATCAAGCTTTTTAATAGCCTCTATTTCATCAATGCTTCCTAAAGGTAGCTCTTCATGCATACTAGATGACTTCAATAAGATGTACTCCACGCTCTACCGTCTCACCGATACTAGTAAGTTCAAGTCCTGATTCACGCGTAAGTGTAAGGAAAGCCTCTACACTCTCTTTTCGTACAACACAAAGTAGACCACCAGAAGTTTGAGCATCACACAAAATGTCTTGCTGCTCAGCTGTCATAGGGCTAATGTGATGCCCATAACTCTCAAAATTACGGCGTGTACCTCCAGGTACACAATCCATCGCCCAATACTCCTTAACCTTGGGAAGTAACGGTACATCTTCAAAGCGTACCAGAGCAGAAATGTCACTTCCTTCACAGATTTCAGATAGATGTCCTAGCAGTCCAAAACCTGTGACATCCGTAATGGCTGTCACACCTTCTAAGGCTGAGATTTCTGCGCCTATTTTGTTAAGTTGGCACATCGCTTCTACGGCTGGTTCTATGTCTCCCTCAGCAATCTTCTCTTGTTTTTGGGCTGTAGTTAAAATACCAATGCCTATAGGTTTGGTTAAAAACAGTTCACACCCTACTTCTGCTGTGTCATTTTGTTTGAGATTTTTGTTATCTACTATGCCTGTCACCGCCAAACCAAAGATAGGCTCAGGTGAGTCGATGCTATGTCCACCTGCTAGAGGAATGCCTGCTTCTTCACAGACAGAGCGTCCTCCATCTATGACTAGACGTGCTACTTCATCACTTAGTTTTTTAACAGGCCATCCGAAAATAGAAATAGCCATCAACGGTTTACCTCCCATCGCATAAATATCGCTAATCGCATTGGTCGCTGCGATGCGTCCAAAAGTAAAAGGATCATCCACAATAGGCATAAAAAAGTCCGTGGTTGAAAGTACAGAAGTACCATTGCCTAAGTCAAAAGCTGCCGCATCATCTTTGGTGGCATTTCCCACAAGTAGTTCTGGGTACGTTATGGTCTCTCTAGCAGATTTCAATATGTTATCTAGCTGTTTGGGAGAGATTTTACATCCACATCCTGCACCATGGCTGTATTGGGTTAGTTTTACTTCTTCCATCTATCTTTTCCTAATATTATTGAATGTGACCATACTAATCCTCTTTCCCTAAAAAGGAGTTTAATGGTATCATGCTGCAACAAGACTTACAC
>Ga0256827_10001534_pt1 | contig 14796 bp, 17 predicted proteins | sample CV84metaG_FD_185977 | JGI IMG/M metagenome (GOLD analysis project Ga0256827, IMG submission 185977) | Hydrothermal vent microbial communities from East Pacific Rise, Pacific Ocean - CV84 | ecosystem: Environmental > Aquatic > Marine > Hydrothermal vents | place: Pacific Ocean: East Pacific Rise... | reverse complement strand
CGATGACAGCACAAAAAGAGGGAAGAGTTGCTCATATTCTTTCAGATACTTGGTCTAAAGCTTATTTTCTAAAAGCCTATGCACTGCAAGAGCTTAAAAATACAACTTTAGCCAAGAATGTATTAGAACAAGCACTAAAACTCTCTCCTTCTAACTCAAAATATCTCTCTGAAATGGGTCATATTCTACATATTGAGAAGAATTGGAACCGAGCTTTACAAATCTACAGCTCTGCTGAAAAAGCCGCACTGTTCTTTAGTCCTCAATCAAAAAAACAGAAAGAGCTTCTCCGTGCCAAACGTGGTATTGGCTATAGTTTAGTAGAGATGAAACGCCTTAGAGAAGCAGAAAAAGTCTATTTAGAGATTCTTCAGATAAACCCTAATGATAAGATTGCAAAACAGGAGTTAAAGTATCTACAGGAGCTAAAAAAAAGAGGTTAATTTTTTCTAATTAAGAGAGAGTTTTAACCTTTTATGTTATAACTGAGTTAAATCAGATAAAAAAGGTCTTAATTATGGAAGAGTTAACTGAAGCTATTGATAATGATAGTATTGTAAAAGTAAGAGCCTTATGTAAAGCAGGAGTAGACCTTACTGCTCCTATTGATGCAGGGATAGAATATGGGCTAGAAGACCCAGACGATATGCCTGTACTCTTTTATGCGATCAGAAAACATGCCTCAATTGAATTAATCGAAGTATTACTAGAGTATGGTTGCAATATACAAGATATAGATGACGATGGATTAAGTGCTATTGATATTGCTATTAAGTTTAAACGAGAAGATATAATCACTTTTTGTGTTAAGAAGGGAATGGATGTTAACGAAACACATCGTCCTAGTGGTATAACCCCCATAGTTTTAGCCTCATGTTTTAATAATACAACCATTGTTGATTTACTACTTAAATATGGTGCAGAGATTAATTCACGAGATAGCAATGGAATGAGTGCTAAAGATTATGCCAAAAAATTAGGGCAGAAAAAGATGGTTACTTTTCTTCATGAACGTGGAGCCAGACACAATCGATACCCAGAGACAGATGAGCCAACAGTAACAACACCTGATACCAAACCAAAAGGCGATATGAAAAATCGTCAAGCCCCAACAGATGATATGGGATTTGACTCAATATAACTAAGCTAAAAGCTCAATAACTTTTTCAATAGGACGACCAATAACAGCTTGATTATCTTTTATAACAATAGGTCGTTCTATTAACTTCGGATGGGTTAACATCGCCTCAATTAGCTTATCTTCTGATGTTTCATCTTTTAGATTTAACTCTTTATAAATAGCCTCTTTTGTACGCATAAGCTCTCTGGCACTACGCATTCCTAACATCTTCAAAATATTTACAAGCTCATCTTTAGAGGGAACTTCCTCTAAGTACTTTACAACTTTTACCTCAATACCTTGCTCTTCTAAAAGCTTAAAAGAGTCCCTTGATTTGGAACATCTTGGATTATGCCATATAGCGACTTCACTCATCTATACTCTCCTTATAATTTTATAATCTTTTAATATCAATAACCAATCTAGCAGGCTTACCTAGAGCCATAACTCTTATTTTTACATCCTCTTTTAGTTTGATATTAAATTTATATCCACTATCATCTAAATATTTATCAAAAGAGACCTTCTCTATGACACTCTTTTTATCAAAATGAGGAAATTTTGCAGAGAAAGAGCGATACCCTTCAATAACCACAGAAATAACATCTTTATCTTTATCATAATTAATACGATAATGTCCAACTTTATCAGCAGGTTCTCCCGCTTTATCTCCAGCTTGTGACCAATAGTAACTATCTAAAACCAATCGTTCATAATTACCGTGATAGGCTTTTCTAATCGATTTTATATCCAGTCCATCACTCGTAGCACCTCCTGTAAAAGATTGATTTTCTGCTGTAGTTATCTCATCATCTTCTACCGTTTGAGTACGCTCAATATAAGATTGTTCAACAGCATCAGGTTCACTCTCAACATCATCAATAAGGGCAAGAATATCATCAGTATCTACCACATGGGTTATTACCTGAGGAGCCTTAGGGGCAGTGGTGGTTTCTTTAGTTGTATTTTTTTCATATTTTGTTCCTGTTTCACAAGCTACAAAGAGCAAGACGATAAGTAGTAAACCATACTTTTTCATGAAGTATCCTTTTTTAAACAGATTATAACATAATTTATATTTTATCTCTTACAATTACTTTTTTTAAATTAAAAAAAATAGATGTTCCTTCATTTTTTTTTGACTCTATCCGCATCTTAATTAACTCCTCATCACAAAAAGCTTTAACTACTGCCAAACCAATACCTTCGCCGTAGATACGATTATCCAATTGATAGTATCGTTCATAGATAGAAAGAATCTCTGTCTCATCCATTCCCACACCATAATCTTTGATTTCAAGAAGATTCTCTTTTAGTCGAATAATAATTTTACTGCTCTTCTCAGAATACTTCATAGCGTTACTTATAATATTATCAAACATCTTTTCAAAACCAATTTTATCAACAAAAATAGTATGAGATTCAAGCTCTAAAACAAAAGGATTTCTCTGAAGAAGCTTCATCACTTCTATACGCTCTGCAATCAATTCATCTAAAAGAAAACGCTCTTTTTCAATAGGAAGAATCTCTTTTTTAATACTATAAACCAACTCATTATAGAGTCGATTAAGCCGTTCTGTAGAGGCATCTATCCGCTCTAATCGTTTTAAATTTTTATTACTTTGATTGAGCGATTTTTTTAAAAGTGTACTATTAGCTTGGATAGTAGAAAGAGGAATATTAAGTTCATGGAGTATCTCTTTAGTTAAGTGAAGTAATCGGTCATCTATTTTGAATTTTTTACTTAAAATATAGTCGGTTAAAATATAGCCAAAAAGTAGACTTAAAAGTACTGTTACTAAACCTCCTATCAAAAAATTCTCTTTACTCAAACCATGTTGAACTAAAAAGAGATAGAGTCCTAAAAGTAAAAGGAGTATCAATAGTGTATAAAGAAGGGTTGCAATAACAATCTCTCTTTTCATCTATCTCTCTCTAAAAATCGATACCCTACACTTCGAATATTTTCAATATCTAAAGGAAAATATTTTTTTAGAGAGGCGATATAGACACGAATAGCTCCCAAACTTATCTCTTCATTTGTATGCCATAATCTAGAAGTTATATCTTCAGTTGTAACCACTTCGCCCCGAGCCTCGACCAAAAGCATTAATAGCTCTATCGCTTTAACAGAGAGAGGCATTAAATCTTTGAAGCGATAGAGTTGCTTGGCTGTACAGTCAAGAGTATACTCTCCTAGCTTTACCTTTTCACTACGTAATTGACGACGAAGAAGAGCATGAATTCTAAGCAAAAGCTCATCTAAATCAATGGGCTTTTTCATATAATCATCCGCACCTACACCAAACCCTTGAGCCAAAGAGGCTTTATCATCACGAGACGTCAAGAAGATAGTGGGTGTAGAATCATTAGCCTCTCGAAGCTTTTTAAGTAAATCAAAACCATTCTCATAAGGGAGATTAACATCAAAAAGATAGAGGTCAAATCTCTGCTCATAGGTAATCTCCAAAGCGGTATAAGGGTCAAGTGCTGTCTTGACCACAAAACCTTCCTCTTCAAGAAAATCTTCTAGGGTATCATTAAAAAGTTTATCATCTTCGAGTACAAGTATTTTCATTGCTATTTAGTGATGTAGAGTTCAATCTACATCAACATTCCACCATTGACTTTAAGTGTCTCTCCTGTAATATAAGAGGCGTGGTCACTAAGCAAAAAAGCTGTAGCTTCTGCCACTTCACTTGGCTTTCCAAAACGAGCCAAAGGAATCTTTGCAGTAAAAGCATCTTTAACCTCATCTTTGAGTACAGCGGTCATCTCTGTAGCAATGAAACCTGGTGTAATATTATTAAAACGGATACCTCTCGCTGACCCCTCCATAGCAAATGATTTTGTCATGGCAATAGTACCACCTTTACTTGCAGAGTAGTTTGTTTGACCTGCATTTCCTGTCTCGCCCACAATAGAAGCGATATTAACAACAGCACCAAAACGTTTCTTGCTCATAGCTTTTAAACCTTCACGACAACCGATAAAGGTCGATTTTAAATTGGCATCAATAACACTCATAAAATCAACAGCTTTCATACGAATAGCCAGTTTATCGTTGGTAATCCCTGCATTATTAACAAGGTAAGCTATCTCGCCATCAGTCGCTACAATCTGCTTAATGGCATCAATAAATGCTGACTCATCACTCACATCAAATCCAATAACCTCAGCTTCGCCACCTGCCTCAATAATCGCAGACTGAACTGCTTTTGCTTCGGCTTCGCCACTTCGATAGTTGACCCATACTTTCAAACCAAATCCTGCTAAACTTTTAGCAATCTCTGCACCAATACCTCTACTAGACCCCGTTACGAGTACATTTTTACCTGTAAATTTCATTGTTTACCTTCTATAAAAAATTGGCTTATTGTAGTCTATTGGTTGTTAAATTTTGATTATTACTTTAGATAGTTCTTTTTATAGTAAAAAGATATTATTTTATATTATTTTTTATTTAATTTAGTTTATAATAGCAACTTATTAAAAAGGGTTTCAATGAAAAGTAGTGTCGTAAAGATAGAGAGCATTATCAACAGTAATTTTGGAACAGGATTTATCATTGATAAAGATGATAACGGTGTCTATATTTTAACCTGCCAACATATTATTGAAGATGTTCAAAAACCTATGGTAGAGCAAGTATTAGCTAAAATTATTATTGAAGATAGTTTTATAGATATGGCTATTCTCTATGTTCCTAAACTACAACAAGAGCCTCTTACACTACAGCGTGCCTCTTGTAATAGTCGCCATGTAAAGATTATTGGTTTTAGTAAATTTAATCAGACAATGACTCAAAAACAGAATATCTCTGCAACGCTTTTTAAAGAAACCATAGAACTCCACTCAAAAGATGATAATCGACACTATAATGTGCATAAAATTAAAGTTGATAGTGGCTTTCACTTTAATCATGGGAATAGTGGCTCTCCTGTTATATGTAAAAAGAGTAACAATATTATTGCTATGATTAGCTATAAAAAAGGGAGCGATATAGGTTATGCCATTGATATAGAATATCTTCAAGCCGTTTGGAGTAATATGCCACCCCATTTACTAGAAGGAAATAGAGAAAAAGATTTCAAAGAAAAGAGAGTTCTACCGCTAAAACAAAAACGCTCTTTTAAGATAAAACCCCTATTATCCATAGCTCTCTTAAGTATGGCTCTATATAGTCTATTCTTTATAAAAAATTTTCAACTATTTAATGAAAAAAATCCACAAACGTACCTTTATAAGTCTCAAAAGATAGAGATAACATTAAGAAATATTACAAAAGAGGGCAATAAAATTACTGCTGTTATTGTCATTCAAAATAATGGAGAAAAAAATGCAAAAATTCAATATCAATATGGAGCCTATAATATTAATTTGATAGATGAGAATGGTAAAAGATGGAGAAGCACTACGATTCACTCCATTAACTCATCCTACAGCGACCCTTCTATTATACTCAATGATGGTCGAAGAGTTATCTCTGAACATATTTTTGAAGCCATAGATAGTGTAGAAGGAAGTGATTTTTATATGAACTTAGAGTATATTATTAATGGTCAAAAGGTACAATTTGTATTTGACCATATAAAACTATAAAAGAGAAATTTTTAGCTTAGAGAAAATGCCTCTTTTACCTTATCAAAAAGGTCATAATCATCATCATTAAGTCTATTTTTGACAATAATATGATTCAATTGCTTAAGTACAGACATTTTTGTATAAATTTCATTATGTAGAGCATTAGCTATAATAGAGATTTGTGTATCAATATTATACTCTTTTTCCATAACTTCCATTAATAGAGAACGTGCTTCCTCTTCTGTCATATCAGGAAAGTCTTGTCTCATAAAGCGACAAAATAAAGGACGCTCTATATCTATATCTTTATTATCTAATTTAATAACATGGCAGAAAAGTGCTGCCACCGATTCTTTAATCATTGCGTCCATTATATTCTCTCCTTTTATTTGAAATATATCTATATCTTAGCCAAATAAACATAAAATTTAACAGTTTTTTAAAAAATTTTAAATTAAATGTTATAATATTTTTCACATTTAATGAATTTATAAGTTCTGTTAAAATAGACTTTTTTATATTAAATATGGTATTCTACTTGTCTAACGTAATTTGGAGAAAAATAATGGAACTATTAAAATGGAAAGATGCCTACTCTATGGGAGAGCAGAAAATTGATGAGCAACATAAAGGGCTTTTTAAACTCTCTAATGAAATTTATGATTTGATAGAGGCTGGAGTTGATGATAGCGAACACTTTAGAGAGCTTTTTATGGCACTAAATGACTACTCTGTAGATCATTTTATCTATGAAGAGATATATATGAAAAAGAAAAACTTTCCTCAATTAAAAGAGCATATTCAACAACATCTTATCTTCTCAGAGCAACTAAAAAAATTAGCTCTAGGAATTAATCAAGAGTCTCATATTAAAGATATTGGAGAATTTGTAACCACGTGGTTGGTACAACACGTGTTAAATGAAGATATGAAATACAAAGATTTTATATCTTCTAATAGTTAGCATGGAGATGCTAACTATCTAGTAAAAAATGAGTTTTTTACTTTATCAAAAAAAGCATAATCCTCATCTCGAATATTACTCCTAAAGATGATATGATTTAACTGCTTTAAAATATGCATTTTCCAATAAGGTTCATTATAAAGAGCATTACTAACGATAGATATATGTGTATCTATATTATCACACTCCTTCTCCATAACCTTATGTAAAATCTCATCAGCCTCTTGACTGTTACAGTCAAAATTCTCTCCCATAAAACGGCAGAAGAGAGGTCTCTCCACCTTTAAATCTTTATCATCTAACTTAATAGCATGACAAAATAGTGTTGCCACTGACTCCTTTATCATCTTATCCATCTAGCCCATCCCTATCTTAAAGCTTGTAGTCATTTTCCTAAATAAAAAATAACATTTTTATATATTATCAAATATCAGCATAATATTCCATAAAAATAGATTTGAATCTCTAGTTAAGTTAAAGATTTGTCCATCTCTTCAGGAATAGGAAGCCCCATTATGTTTAATACTGTGGGAGCCACATTATTTAATCCACCCCCCTCTTCTAGTTGCGTTACACCCTCTGCCATAACATAACACCACACTTCGCCTACAGTGTGATTGGTTAAGATATCGCCATTGCTATCTCGCATCTCTTCACAATTACCATGGTCTGAGGTTAAAACAATCGCATAGTTTGTCTCTTTTGCTTTTTCTAAAATAAGACCTATCTCTCTATCAACTGCAGTAACGGCTTGACACGCTGCTTCATAATTACCTGTATGTCCAACCATATCGCCATTAGCAAAATTAACCACAATCAAGTCATACGCTTCAGACATTCCATTACGTACAGCCTCGCCCACTTCAGGAGCCGACATCTCTGGCTTCATATCATAAGTTTTGACATCAGGACTAGGAATCAATACACGAGTTTCGCCAATCATTGGCTCCTCTACACCCCCATTAAAAAAGAAAGTAACATGAGCATATTTCTCTGTCTCAGCAGTATGAAGTTGTGTAAGTTTAGCATTTGAAACTACCTCTGCCAAGGTATTTTTAGGCACCTCTTTTGTAAACATAATTGGAAATGGAAACGAAGCATCATATTGAGTCATTGTCGTGATATTAAGTGGTAAAAATTCTCGCTCAAACCCATCAAACGCTTCTATTCCAAGGGCTGTTGTTATCTCTCGTACTCTATCTGAACGGAAGTTAGCAATAATAACACTATCGCCCTCTTTCATCCCTTTATATCCATTAAGTGCTACAGGTTCTAGAAACTCATCATAAATTTTTCGTTCATAGCTCTGTTCAATATAGCTTTTCGCATCTAACGAGGTAAATGAAAGTGCCGTAACAATAGCAGAATAACCTTTCTCTACTCGTTCCCATCGGTTATCTCTATCCATAGTATAAAAACGCCCACCAATCGTAGCAATTGAAATCTTATCTGAACAGATGTTCTCTATCTGTGCTACATAATTCTGTGCAGAGATTGGCGAAACATCACGACCATCAGTTATAAGATGTAAAAACACCTCTTTATCTCTATTTTCAGCTAACTGAGCAATGCCCATAATATGTTCAATATGAGAATGAACCCCTCCATCACTAAGTAAACCAAGAATATGAACCCGATTACTTTTGATAAGTGTTTCGTTTAGTGCCACATTGTTCTCAATTGAACCATCTTTTAAAGCAAGAGAGACTTTGACCAAATCTTGATACAAAATTCGACCTGAACCGATACTCATGTGACCCACTTCAGAATTTCCCATCTGCCCTTCAGGTAACCCCACACTCAACCCATGTGTCGAGATTAACGTCTTGGGGACATCGGTTAAAAGTTTGTCATAAGTTGGTTTTGTAGCATCTTTAAAAGCGTTACAACTGCTATCGGGTTTACACCCTATTCCATCTGTGATAATCAATAGTGTTTTTTGAATCATTCCTTCTCTCCTCCATTTTATGGTCATTTTTAAAAAAATTAAAGTAAAATATCACTTGTTTACTTAATCGACTCTAAAATTAGGATTACAACTACATGCTCTACTCTCTTTATGAACTTTTTGACATCAATCTTTTTCAATATATCTCTCTTCGAGCAGGTATAGGTTTTTTTATCGGTTTTATTATCACTATTATTGTTATGCCAAGGTACATGGCATGGGCCATCGCCCGAAAAGCAAAACAGCCGATAAATAAATATGTACCTAACCATGCGAATAAGCAAAATACACCTACAATGGGTGGAGCCATATTTGTTCTCTCTACAGTTTTTGGAGTGGTCTTTAGTGCCGATATATTTAACCCTTATATCATAGCAGGGCTTATGACAATTATCGGATTTGCACTGGTTGGATTTCAAGATGATTTAGGAAAAATACTCACAGGCGATAACCTCCAAGGCTTAAGTAGTCGTGGGAAAATGGGTCTATTGCTTATTATTGCTGTATCTGTAACCTCTTTTCTTATTTTAGTTGCTGATTTTCCAACAACCCTCTATATCCCCTTTATGAAAGAGCCTATTTTTGATATGGGCTATTTCTCCATTATCTTTTGGGTTTTTGTCTTTTTAGCACTAACCAATGCTGTTAACTTGACTGATGGTCTTGATGGACTAGCAACAGTTCCATCGATTGTAGCTCTCTCAACACTAGGTATTTTGGTCTATATTACAGGACATGCTGTTATCTCAGGCTATCTACTATTACCTAATATCCAAGGGGTAGGAGAGGTCACTATCTTGGCAACAACACTCTCGGGTTCACTTCTTGGCTTTTTATGGTACAACGGCTATCCTGCTGAAGTCTTTATGGGCGATACAGGCTCATTAGCTATTGGTGGTGTTATTGGCTATCTTGCCATTATCGCAAAAAGTGAATTTTTACTAATATTAATTGGATTTATCTTTATGATAGAGACTATCTCGGTTATTTTACAAGTAGGAAGTTACAAACTACGAGGTAAACGTGTCTTTCTAATGGCACCAATTCATCATCACTTCGAGATGAAAAAGTGGGCAGAAAATAAGATTATTATCCGTTTCTGGATGATAGCCTTTATGTCCAACCTACTGGCACTTATTACACTTAAAATTAGATAATATCTCTACCCCATTAAAACCGTAGGGGCAATCCCTTGTGGTTGCCCTTTTTATAATAAAAGGAATAAACTATGAAACCAACCCTCTTTGGATATGGACTAACCACCAAAGCAATAGCAGATAAACTAGGTGGAGGCTGTATCTTCTTTGATGATAATGCTCAAGAATCCTATACCGATGAAAAAAATAATCAAATTTTCCCTTCACGCCTCTTTGACCCATTAAAATCGACACTAGAGGTAACAACACCTAGTGTTCCTCCTTCACATCCACTTATAAAATCAGCTCAAAACCTACTAAGCGAATATGATTTTTTTGCCAAAGAGATGCCTTTTAGTATCTGGATAAGTGGAACGAATGGTAAAACAACAACCACACAGATGCTCGGTCATCTTTTAGAAAAAAGAGGTGGTGTTACAGGTGGTAATATTGGAACACCTTTAGCAGAGCTAGATACCAATAGCCCTATTTGGATTTTAGAATCGAGTTCCTTTACCCTACATCATACCAATATCGCTTCGCCCAATATCTATCTACTACTTCCTATAACCCCTGATCATATCGATTGGCACGGGACACCTGAACAATACGAAGCGGATAAGCTAAAACCTCTCTTAACCATGAAAGAGGGAGAGATGGCACTAATTCCCAAAGGGTTAAACCTTCCAAAAACAGATGCTTTTGTTGTTGAGTATGACTCAGCAGAGTTTTTAGAAAATTATTTTGAGATAGATGCCTCTAAAATAAAATTTAAATCAGCCTTTCTAGAGGATGCTCTTTTAGCACTAGCTGTAACAAAAACCCTCTTTGATGAGATAGACTATGATACTATTAATGCTTTTACACTAGATAATCATCGCCAAGAAGAGACTACCGACCATCTTGATAGATTATGGGTTAATGACTCCAAAGCAACAAACTTGGATGCCTCTATTCAAGCTGTCAAAGCCTATGATGACCGATTTATCCACCTTATTGTAGGAGGCAATGATAAAGGAGCTGATTTAACTCCTCTCTTTGAGCTTATAGAGGATAAAAAGCTTCATCTCTATACTATAGGTGCCAATAGCGAAAAATTAGCTCATTTAGCTAATCAATACCATATCTCTTTTACACCATGTCAAACACTAGAGAATGCCGTCAATACCATTGCCCAAAATCGAACCCAAACGGATGTTGCCCTACTCTCTCCTGCTGCAGCAAGTTTTGACCAATTCAACTCTTATAAACACCGTGGAGAAGAGTTTTTCAAATTTATCAAAAATCTAAAGTAGTTTAATAATATTTTAAGTTTAAGTGGCTATAATTTCAGCCACTTCAAACACGAAGTATCTGCAAAAGTGGCTCCATAGCTCAGTTGGTAGAGCAAAGGATTGAAAATCCTTGTGTCGGCGGTTCGATTCCGTCTGGCGCCACCACTTATTAAATTCAATATCTTTAACTAACCCTATTTTACTTATTATTAATAATTTAATTAAAAGAATTCGCAAAATATCATATAGACAACTTAAAAGTTATTTTTTATTATTTTCTATGATTATTTATGATAAATTTTCAAATAAATGCCTATAAAGGATAAAAAATGAAAAAAGCATTAATTTTGCTAATACTATTCTCAATAATTACAATAGCTGACTCAACATCAAGAGAGAACTATTTAGAAAAAGAGCAGAAACTAAAAGTAAAACTTATTACAATTCTAGAGAATTTAAAAAAATTTAAACAAGAGAAAAATAATAAAATTATCACACTTAATCAAGAGTTAAATCTACTCAAAAAAGAGTTCTCACGTTATAAACAAGAGAAAGAGAAAAAAATACAAGAGATGAATCATAAAATAAAGAGATTTAAAAAAAAGCTTACTAAAAAATCTCAAGTAAAAGTTGAAAAAGTAACTTTTAATTCAAAAAAACCACCCATAATAGTACCAACTTTTGTTCCTAAAATAAAAGAAGTCAAATCTGAAATAGTAAAACCAAAAATTGACAAGATAAGTAACAATATGCCAAAAGTAACTAACCTACCATGGGTTGAAATTATTGTTGAAGATGGTCTTGATATTTATCAATTAGCATTAAAGTATTATGGAGATGAGAATAAATATAAATATATCTATGCTGCCAATCAACAAACCCTTCAAAATAATTTTGAAATCACAGATGGTATGTCACTAAAAATTCCTATGCCAGAGCAATTTTAAGCCTTTAATTAAGAGTTTACATAAAATAATCTTATCTTAGTAAATAGTATTTAAAACTATTGAATCATATTTAATTATAATATTTTTTAGATACAATGAGAGAGATAAAATAAATAGCAACTAAAGGAGTAGGAGTGAAACTGCAAAACTTTACCATCTTGTATGTGGAAGATGACTTAACAACACAAGAGATTATAAAAGATATTCTAGCCTCTTCTTCTAAAGAAGTTTTTATTGCAAATGATGGAGAGGAAGGATTAAAGCTCTACAAAGAGAAAAATCCTGATATTGTTTTAAGTGATATTGCTATGCCTAATATGGATGGACTAGAGATGAGCGAAGCGATTAAGAAAATGAATCCTAATCAGCCTATTGCTCTATTTACAGCATTTAGTGAATCTGCTTTTTTAAAAAAAGCAGCAGAATTAGGAGTGGCAACCTATATTTTAAAACCGCTTGATGAAGAGCAGTTCTTCAACTCATTAAACTATATGGCTTTAGAGCTTGAGTTAGATAAGATGAAAAGTGAGTAGTAATCATGGAAATAAATTTAAAAAAAATATCTGATCTGATTAATAATCAAGACAATATAGAAGATGAAAAAAAATTTAAATTAGCCTCTGCAAGTTTGGTTTGTAGTATCGTTGATATTAATAAACTCAATTCAAACAGATCATGTAAGCTCTTTCAACAAAACCTCAATTTACCTCAAGATGAATTTGAGTTAATTAAAAGAGAGCTTCATAATGATGCTCTTGATATAGATGATAAGGTCTCCTATATAAAAAAGGAACTTAATAACAACATGTATCAAATTATGGAATTTTTAAAAATTCTTAATAAATTTGCTATTGTGAATGGTTGTACACAAAAAAGCTATAGAGAGTTTGAACTTATTCGAGACAAATTCTTAAGAGAGTTCTATTAACAAGAGTCTTTTCTCTTGTTTATATATTATATGCCCAGTCAATAACATCTCTTTTTATTGTAATAATTGTTAAAAGTCCCCCCTCAAAATTTTTACTAATTAGCGAACCTTTCATTGACTTTTCTATAATCATTTTAGACATATAGAGTCCTATTCCTGTTCCTTGACTTTGAAACTTGGTTGTAAAATAGGGTTCAAAAATTCGTTCAAGAATCTCACTATCTACACCTCCTGCATTGTCTTGAATCATAATAGAGATTTTATCTTCTGACTGTATTGTTGAAATAGTAACTTTAGGATTAACAATACCCTTCTCTACTATAGCATCTTTAGAGTTGTTAAAAATATTAAGAAGTACTTGTATCAACTCATTCCTATAGGAATTTATCTCTATATCTCTATTGGTATAGTGAATAATCTCTATTTTATGTTCATTATAACTATCACTAACAAACCGTATAGCACCTTCAATGGCATGATTAACACTAAATACCTCTTTTACCTTATTGGGTTGAAAAAAGTTCTTAAAATCATCAATAGTAGCACTCATATTTTGAATAATTTCATTTGATTTCTCTTTAAATCGGTTCATCTCTTCAGCTGTTAAACCTCCCCTTTTAAATTTAATACCAAGCCCAACATTTAAAGCACTAAGTGCATTTAATGGCTGTCTCCATTGATGGGCAATATTCCCTATCATTTCGCCCATTGCTGCCATTTTGGCTTGTTGTTTCATTATCTCTTGCTTCTCCTCTTTCGAGGGATATAATGGGTATTTTTTTAAACTCATAGCGTAGAAACCTTTCTCTGTTTATTCTATTTAATCCTCATAAATAATTAAAAAACCATATTTATTTAGAGAATATAGTATATTTTTCACTAATTCACACACATAAATTGTACTTTGAGTTTACTTTTGTTATCATATAAAAAAACAATAACGAGTAAAAACAATGAAAAATCACTATCTATTTTCTCAACCGCATCAGCCTTTTTTTCTATTGGCTTTTATAAATGCCCTTATCTCTATGTTTCTATTTATGCTCTTATTTAAAAGTATTTTAACCTCTGAGATTTTAAGCCTCAACTATCACACTTACTCGTTTATATTTCTACTCTTCACTCCTGCTTTTTTAGCATTTCTATTTACAACATTTCCAAGATTCTCTGCCACACCTCCCATAGAAAAAAAAGAGTACATGAAAGTATTTAAGCTCTTTTTTGCAGGTTCAATTATATTTCACATAGGGATATTTGCCACTCCCTTACTCTTTACACTCGGTATGATTTTAACTTTTTTGGCACATCTCTATGCTGTCTCTATTTTATATAATATCTATATCTCCTCTCAAATGCCAGAAAAAGAGGATCAAACATGGATACTTATCGCTATGGGATTTGGAATTCTTTCCCATTTTACTTTTATTATCAGTATTTGGATTCCAAGCCTACATACATTCTCGGTTGAAGTCTCTATCTACTTATATCTCTTTATTCTCATCTTTACAGTGGCACAAAGAATGGTTCCTTTTTTCTCTCATGCACCTATTGAAAAACATGTTGAGCGTCTCAAAGTTATTATTGGTCTATTAGGATTACATATTGTACTAGAACTTATCCAGATACACTCCTCATTTTTAGTAGATGCACTATTAGCCTATCTTGTAGGAAAAGAGCTATGGAGATGGAAACTTCCTTTCCCTAATCCAAATCCATTAATTTGGATTTTACATCTTTCTCTCTATTGGGTTCCTGTTGCATTTGGACTCTCTGCCATAACTAATATTATTGCACTTAGTACAGGTATCAACTTTTTATCATTAGGAACACATGCTTTAGTATTAGGATTTTTCTTTACTATGCTTATAGGGTTTGGAACCCGCGTTACACTAGGA
>Ga0256827_10001533_pt1 | contig 14806 bp, 13 predicted proteins | sample CV84metaG_FD_185977 | JGI IMG/M metagenome (GOLD analysis project Ga0256827, IMG submission 185977) | Hydrothermal vent microbial communities from East Pacific Rise, Pacific Ocean - CV84 | ecosystem: Environmental > Aquatic > Marine > Hydrothermal vents | place: Pacific Ocean: East Pacific Rise... | reverse complement strand
TCATCCCAGAAAGTTTCTCTAAACAATGTTTTGGCTGTTTCAAAAAAGATCTCCTTCGGCTCTGCCAATGCACCGCTGCCAACATCACCGCAGGCAAGTTGCTTCTCCTGAGGTTCGATAAGGGTATAGTCATTGACTGCAAGCATTTTGAGTGAACCTGAAGTGTAATGGTTTTTGAGCATTTGTGTATTGGCTGCGGGAGCAAGTAAAACCGGCCCGGCATAGGCCAGGGCTGTTTGCAGCAGGATATTGTCTGCGATCCCTTTACTGAGTTTGTTCAGCGTATTGGCAGTAGCCGGGGCAAGAACGAAAACATCGCATTTTTTACCAATTTCAATATGGTTGAGTTCAGAACTCCAGCTCTCATTTTTTTCAGTGAGTACAGCATTGCGTGTCAGGGCCTCAAAAGTAAGGGATGAGACGAAACGTTCTGCACTGGGAGTCATGACTACATGTACCTGGGCACCGGCTTTGACAAAAAGCCTTGCAAGCTCACAGGCTTTATAGGCGGAAATACTTCCGGTTATACCTAAAAGTATGGATTTTCCGTTGAGGTTGATTTGCATATTACTTGTCTCCGAAAAATTTATAGAAAAAGTTTTTAACGGTTCTAAGGGGTGTTCTTGAAATAGCAAGTACCCCTCTCTCTACATCTTTGTTTACAGTAGTTCCTGCCGCGATCATTACATCATCTTCTATGCAGACAGGTGCCACAAGCTGTGTGTCGGAGCCGACAAAAACATTTTTGCCTATGATGGTTTTGAATTTGTTTTTTCCGTCATAGTTGCAGGTGATGACCCCGGCACCTATATTGGAGCCTTCACCGATCTCTGCATCGCCAATGTAGGCTAAGTGTCCGGCTTTGACCCCTTTGAGATGGGATTTCTTCACTTCTACGAAATTACCGATGTGGGTGTCTGTCAGTATGGTTCCCGGCCTGATGCGTCCCATCGGGCCCACATCGGAGTTTTCGATATGGGCATCTTCTATTACCGAGTTTGCTTTGATGTGTGCATTGACAAGACGGCTGCTGCCTTGAATGCTTACACCGTTCTCGAGGATACACTCACCTTCAAACAGGGTGCGGCAATCAATATAAATTGTATCAGGCAGATGCATGACAACTCCCTCTACCATAAGCGTTTCTTTAATCCGGCGCTGCATGATCTCTTCGGCATGGGCAAGATCAAGCTTGGAGTTGACCCCTTTGAACTCCTCTTCGGGGACGTAGACAGGATGCACATGCCTGCCTTCGTCTACAGCCATTTTGACAATGTCGGTAAGGTAGTACTCTTTTTGGGCATTGTGATTGTCTAAAAGAGGGATGTAGCGTTCAAGCAGTTCGGTACTGACTGCATAGATACCGGCATTGACACTTTGAACTTCCAACTGTTCTGGTGTGCAGTCCTTCTGTTCTACGATCTCTTTGACTGCACCGTTTTCAATAATGACCCGGCCGTAACCTGCCGGATTTTCCAATTCGATAACGGACATATTGATATCGGCGTTACCGCTGGTAAGTGCCTCAAGAGAAGCTTTGGTAATCAGGGGCATATCACCGTTGAGGATGAGGGTGCGCTCATGACGGGTATGCACACCTTTCATTGCACCGCCCGTACCGGGAAATTGCCGGGCATCCTGTCTGTGAAATGCAATGCCTTCGTAATGTGTTTCTATCATCTCCTGAATACGTTCTGCCTGATGGTACAGTACGACAGTGACATCATCGGAAAAGGCTTGTGCCGCATCAATCGCGTGAAAGAGCATCGGTTTGCCTGAAATTTCATGAAGGACTTTGGGCGTGGCAGATTTCATTCTTGTTCCTTGCCCGGCTGCAAGAATTACGACGGATATAGACATTATTGAGAACCTTTTAGATAAAATTGCATAAATAATTATAGTATCGTGATTATATCGAATTGAAATTAAGGGTCTAAGCTATGACATGTAAACATTTTGGTTCCTGTGGTTCCTGCGGACTGTATGATTTGGGTTACAGGGAACAGTTACAACAAAAAGAGAATCGGGTCTCTGCTCTTTTGGCACCTTTCTATACGGAAAAACTTGAAGTATTTGATTCTCCCGATTCACACTATCGGGCAAGGGCAGAATTTCGTATTTGGCATGAGGGGGAGCAGTGTGATTATGCGATGGGAAACATTGAAAGGAAGGGTGCAATTACGATAGAAGAGTGCCCGAAGGTCATTGTTTCTATTGAGAAACGGATGTGGAGACTGCTTGAAAAGATCAATGCTTCACAAAAAGTATTGAAGCAAAAGCTTTTTGCCGTTGAGTTTTTGGCTACAACAACCGATGAATGTCTTGTTACAATGCTGTATCACAGAAAACTGGATGATGTCTGGTCTGCTGAAGCCAAACTTCTTGAATCGGAGCTGGACTGTAAAGTGATGGGACGAAGTCGAAAGCAGAAAGTATTGCTTTCTGAAGAATTTGTAACAGAAAAACTTGAAATAGATGGAAAAATGTTCGCTTATGTACAGTATGAGAGCGGATTTACCCAGCCTAATCCTGCCGTGAATGTCAAAATGATAGAGTGGGCGATTGCACAGGCAAAGAGATGTGCCGGCGGGGATTTTCTTGAAGCCTATTGTGGTTTGGGTAATTTTACACTGCCGCTTTCACACTATTTTGAGAAAGTCCTGGCAACAGAGATCTCCAAACGTTCCATTTATGCGGCATTGGAAAACTGTGCCTTGAACGGTGTGAACAATATTACCTTTGCCAGGCTGGCTTCTGAAGAGATGACAGAGGCACTCAACGGAGTGCGGGAGTTTTCCCGTCTGAAAGGGATTGACCTGGAGAGTTATGATTTTTCGACGGTATTGGTTGATCCTCCGCGTGCAGGGCTTGATGAAGGGACTATTGAACTGATTTCAAACATAGATAATATTATTTATATCTCCTGCAACCCCGAAACTCTCGCAAGAGATTTGGCGACACTTGCAAAGACGCATAGCGTGAAAGCGGCTGCGGTATTTGACCAGTTCCCGCATACGGAACATGTAGAGAGCGGAGTGTTTTTGCAAAAGTTGTAAAGATATCTGTGCACTTGTTTGTTTGTCTGGCTATAGAGCCGCAATATGCACGAGAGAAATAATACAATTTGGAAGGTACTTTTTTTTAAATGGAAACGACATATCTGGCAGATGGATTTACTGCGGTAGACCAGACACACAAAGAGCACATTTATGCAGATTGTCTCAATTATATTGATAGTATTCCCTATTTTGCAGAGAGTAAAGCCAGAAGTTATGAACTGCTGGAACTTTCAGAAGCAAAAGCGGTACTCGATATAGGGTGCGGTGTCGGAAGCGATGTATTGAGAATGGCACAGCTTGTCGGGGAAGATGGGAGAGTTACAGGTGTGGATCAAAGTGCTTTTATGATTGAAAAATCCAGAGAGCAGAGCCGATTGAACTGTGAGGAGAAAGCAGTATTTCAGATGGCAGATGCCAAGGCACTCCCTTTTATGTCCCAAACATTTGACCGCTGTAGGATAGACAGGGTACTCCAGCATATCCCTCAACCGGGCAGCGTTATTGACGAGGCATTTAGAATACTGGAACCTGGCGGTAAACTGGTGATCTATGATAATGACTGGAGCAGTTTTTCTCTGAGCATTACCGATAAAAGAGTCAGCCGTATTATTGAAGAGTACTGGTGTGATGCCTTTGTCAACGGAAGCATTGCTTTACATATAAAATCCTACCTTCGCCATGCAGGGTTTCAGGAGACGGTACTCTACCCCAGTACGCTTGTATTGGATGATTTTGCTGTTGCCGATAAAATATATGATATAAAACAGACAGTTTTGCGTACCTGTAAAGAGGGATTGCTGACACTGGATGAAGCGGAAAATACTATAGCTGAACTACAGAGACAGACATCAGATCATACATTTATGTGCACGCTGACCTCATATATGTTTGCAGCGGTAAAAGCATTTTAATATTTCCGTACGCTTCATTGGGAGAGCGCTTCGTTTTGAAATATGTTTAGACTATATTGCGATGCTCCACCATGGTACAAAGATTTTGTACTACGGTCATCCCTGCATCTTTTGCTTTTTGGGCTGCTGCGTTGTTGACCAGCCCCTGTTGTCCCCAAAATACTTTAACATCACCTCTTTCGATACAGGCATCTGCTATGGCATCAAAAGCAGCGGGTTTTCTGAAAATGTCCACCATATCTATTTCAAATGGTATTTCGGCTAAAGAACGGTAAACTTTTTCTCCCAGTATTTCATCGTATTTGGGATAGACAGGTATGATGTTGTATCCAACTTCCTGAAGATATTTGGCAACACGATGGCTGGCTTTGTCCGGATCGGGGGAAAGTCCAAGAACTGCAATGGTCTGTACCCTCTCAAAAATTGCTTTAATCTCTTCGGGATTGCTGTTGACTGTGGGGAATTCACATTCCATAAGGCTTCCTTTTTATGAGGTATATTCTGTAACTTTACACTTATTTTCTTAAGGTTGCAATGAGCCGTTTGGGGTGAAGAAAGAGGCTCAGGGCATCTGTAACATGCGTACATACGATATCTGAAGCATTCAGCGTATCTGTAGCACATCCTTCTTCTCCGAAAATAGCGATGCCGAGAGATACGGTTTTAAGCATTGCCGCATCGTTATTGCCATTGCCCAGTGCTGCACAGAAATCTGCTCCCAAAGAGTTGATGTAGTCCGCTTTTTCCTCTGTATGGTTACTGCTTGAGAGTACCTTGACAGCTACAGGACTTTTGGCAAGCTGTGCGGCAACACTCCCGAAAGTATCGGCAGTGATGACATGCAGTGTATACGTGTTTGCAAGTGTTTCAAACAATACTTTAACTTCGGGATATACGATGCCGTCTTTGGCGATTGTACCGTTAAAATCACAAATAATATGTTTGATATTCAGGGTTTTATAGTGGGGTATCTCTATCATTTAATCTCTCAGTGATATAATTTACGCAAATTATATCAAAATAAAGGTTATCTAATGGCATCAGTCAAATTAACAGAATACAGTCACGGAGCAGGGTGCGGATGTAAAATTTCGCCAATGTTGCTGGATGAAATTTTGGAGAGTACACAGAAAACCAGTGTCTATCCGCAACTTTTGGTGGGTAATGCAAACAAAGACGATGCAGCAGCGTATGATTTAGGTAACGGTACTTCCGTTCTCTCAACAACCGATTTTTTTATGCCTATTGTAGATGATGCGTTTACCTTCGGCCAGATTGCTGCTACCAATGCTTTGAGTGATATCTATGCCATGGGAGGAAAACCGTTGATGGCGATCTCTATTTTTGGATGGCCTATCGATAAACTTTCGGCAGAGGTGGCAAGAGATGTCATCGATGGGGGACGGGCCATTTGTGAAGATGCGGGTATTCCATTGGCGGGCGGACACTCTATTGATTCTCCTGAACCTATTTTCGGTCTGGCTGCAACCGGCTTGGTAGAGAATGCCAATTTGATGCAGAATGACAGTGCACAGGAAGGGTGTTATATATTTCTGACCAAGCCGCTGGGGATCGGAATTTTATCTACGGCACAGAAACAGAAAAAGATCGAAGAGGGACATATTGACCCTGCGATCCAAGCAATGACTACACTCAATAAAGTCGGTGCCGAACTGGCACCGCTTGAAAGTGTGGTTGCCATGACCGATGTAACAGGGTTTGGCCTGCTTGGGCATTTAAGTGAAATTTGTGAAGCCAGCAATATCAGTGCACAGCTCTGGTTTGAAAAGGTACCCTTGCTTCCCAATGTGGAAAAATACAGACAGTTAGGCTGTATTCCCGGAGGGGCACGTAAAAACTTTGCAAGTTATGGAGACAAGATAAGTGAAATGACACAGCAGCAAAGAGAGATCCTTTGTGATGCCCAGACCTCTGGCGGACTTCTTGTGATTGTTAAAAAAAGCGGGTTGGAGGAGTTCAAGGCAGTAGCTGAAGCTGCCGGGTTGACACTTGAACCCATTGGTGAAACAATGAAAAAAAGCCAGTACTTTGTTGAGGTTTTATAGGTGGAGGAGCTTCCCCAAAGCAGTGATTTCAGATCGATTGTCCTGAACCATACCCCCCTGATAGATGTCCGGGCACCTGTTGAGTTTGCCAAAGGTGCTTTCCCCTATGCGGTAAACCTGCCCCTGATGAATGATGAAGAGCGTCATGTCGTGGGTATCAAGTATAAAGAAGAGGGGAATGAGGAAGCGGTAAAACTGGGGCATACATTAGTTGGTGGAGCGCTGAAAAAAGCACGTATTGCAGCATGGACCAAGTTTATATCAAATCATCCGGATGCAATGCTTTACTGTTTTAGAGGAGGACAGCGTTCTCAGATATCGCAAGAGTGGCTCGCGCAGCATGGAAAAAAGATTGTACGGCTTAAAGGTGGATACAAAGCTTTCAGAAGTTGGTTGATGCAGGAGAGTGAACAGTCGGTGGAAAAGTTCAAACCCATTGTCCTTGGCGGACGTACCGGGTCTGGTAAAACAATACTTTTAAAGAGGTTGGAGAATGCGGTAGACCTTGAAGGGCTGGCAAATCACCGAGGCTCCTCTTTCGGTCGTGATATTACACCGCAGCCCGGCCTGATTGATTTTGAGAATGCGTTAGCCTATGCGCTGATACAGAAACTTGATCAGGGATTTGAACATCTCATCTTTGAAGATGAGGGAAAATGTGTCGGAAAACTCTACCTTCCAAGAACACTGGTTGCCTCGCTCTCTGAAGCACCGCTTGTTGTCCTTGAAACCCCGACAGAAGAGAGAATAGAAATCACCTTTGATGAGTATGTGTTCAAAGCACATAAAAAGTACAAAGAAGTTTATTGTGCCGATTATCTAAACGTCTGGGCAGAAGATATGCATGAAGCAATGCAAAGAATACAGAAAAGACTTGGCGGACAGCGTTACAAGATTGTCTGTGAATTGTTTGAAAATGCTTTGAATACGCAGAAAGAATGTGGCTCGCTTGAAGCATACAAAGTATGGATCTCCTATCTGCTGAGTGAATATTATGATCCAATGTATGACTATCAGATAGAGAAGAATACGTCAAGGATACTGTTCCGCGGGAATGCTTTGGAGATTGAAGCATATTTGTCCCAATACAAATAAGAGATTAGAGGTCTTCTAAATGATTTATCTTTCTTTTAGGTATAATTTCGCCAATTTATAATGCAGGAAATACAATGTTGAATTTAGAGAGTATCAAACAAGCTTATGAAAGAGTACAGGGTGTGGTGCATCGTACCCCTTTTTCCTATGCCCCTATTCTTTCACAGATCAGTGGATATGAAGTGTATCTTAAGAAGGAAAATCTTCAGCGTACAGGTGCTTTCAAACTGCGAGGTGCGTTTAACCGTATTGCTTCTCTTGTCGAAAAAGGTGACAAGGGCGGGGTTGTCGCGGCATCGGCAGGCAACCATGCCCAGGGTGTGGCTTTTTCTGCCAAACATTTTGGTATAGAAGCTACCATCGTTATGCCTGAATCCACTCCGTTGACCAAAGTGCAGGGGGTTAAAGAGTTTGGTGCAAATGTCATACTGCACGGAAGTAATTATGATGAAGCATATGCCTATGCTGTCACGTTTGGAAAAGAGAACCATTTTACTTTTGTACACCCTTTTACCGATGAAGAAGTCATGGCAGGGCAGGGGACCATAAGCCTTGAAATGCTCGAAGAGGTTGAAGACCTCGATGCAATGATCGTGCCTGTAGGCGGGGGAGGTTTGATCAGCGGAATGTCCGTAGCGGCCAAAGCATTGAAAACAGATATGAAAATTATTGCTGTTTCTGCCCAGGGAGCGCCGGCTATGAAAAACTCCTATGATGCCAAACGGCCGCTGGATACACTTTCTGTCCGAACCATAGCAGACGGGATCGCTGTACGTGATACTTCGCCAGTGACGCTGGAGTATATTTTAAAGAATGTAGATCATTTTGAGTCTGTATGCGAAGATGAGATCGCTTCTGCTATTTTGTTCCTGCTTGAAAAGCAGAAAGTCCTGGTGGAAGGTGCCGGTTCAGTCGGTGTGGCAGCGTTGATACACAACAAGATCGATCTGCCAAAGGGTTCCAAAGTGGGTATTGTACTCAGCGGAGGGAATATCGATGTAACAATGCTCTCCTTAATTATTGAAAAGGGGCTGATGAAATCTGCACGCAAGATGAAACTGATGGTAACACTGATCGATAAACCGGGTGCCCTGCAGTCTTTCACCCAGATACTGACCGATGTGGGAGCAAATATTGTTCAGATAGGCTATGATAGAACTTCCATAGATCTGGAATTTGGAGATGCGCATGTTTCTGTTGCACTGGAGACAAAAGGAGAAGAACATCAGGCCATGATACGCCAGAAGCTCAAAGCAGGAGGGTTCTCCTTCAGAGAAGAGCATTGACTGTTGGGAAAAATGAGGAGCAGGGCGTGAAAAATGAGAGATATGTGATCGCAATAGATCTTGGATCCAATACCCTTCGTGCAACGAAACTCGATTGTCAGAGCGGGAAATTTATTGCAGCCTATGAAAAGATCGTTAAAACGGCCGATATGCTGGAACGTACGGGAGTGATTCATCATGAAGCGGTAGATCGTGTCATCTATGCAATAAAAGAGGTGCAAAAAAAGATCGATTTTTCCAATGCAGGTATCAGGGCTGTCACCACTGAGGCTGTACGTCAGGCACATAACAGTGAAGAGGTACTCGGTCGGATCAGAAAGGAGACGGGTATAGATTTTGAAATTATTTCAGGCGATGCCGAGGCAAAACTTACACTGCTTGCTGTCAAGAACCGTTTGGGAAAACTCCATCATGCTGCTACCAATTTTGTACTTGTCGATATTGGCGGGGGATCGACGGAAGTGATCTTCCGTTATGGAGAAGAGACATTTTCAAAAAGTTTTCCTGTAGGTATTGTAACGATTGCACAACGGTATGGAGATCTTCAAAAGATAGCAGAGGCACTTTCAGGAGAGCTTTTTGATATGCAGATGTATTGTGCAGAAATGTATGCTACCAAGGGTGAAGCGGAAGCATTTATCGCAACGGCCGGTACACCAACTACCGTAGCGGCTATGAAACTGGGACAAACCTATGAGACCTATGATGCCAAAAAGATCAATGGTACTTTACTGAAGCAGGAAGAGTTGGATATCTATCTGAAAAAACTCCTTTCTATGCCTTTTGCCGAACGGGAAATAATGGTGGGAACAGGTAGAAGCGATCTGATTGCCGCAGGTATCTTGATTTTCAAACAGATCTACACTATTGTAGGGTTTGGATCCTGTATTGTTATTGATGATGGATTGCGCGAAGGTGCAGCTTTGGCTACGTGCCCAAAAAAGTGAAAATATTCACACTTGCCGATATTGACAAAAGGAATAAAGAATAAAGCTTGCTGGAAACACGCTTATTTTTATATGGCCAGTGTGATACTTAGAGGTGTTTTCGCAACGCATATACAAGGGGGGGAGATATAGATCACTTTCACCTCTTGTAAAGCAGTATATCGCAAGAGTTTGTCAAATTTTGTCAATTTTTAAATTTTAAAATAGATTTTTCTATTTTGTTTGTAAAATGTATCCTACCCCATAGGCACTTTTGATTGTCTCTTTGGGAAGTTTCTGTCTCAGCCGCTTCATCAGGGATGTAATGGCATGGGAAGAGTAGTCGCGTTCAGGTTGATCTTCATAAAGATGATTATAGATATCGATGCTGGAGATACTTTGGTTGGGATGGCTACAGAGCAATGCCATCACTTTTTGCTCTTTGGGTTTCAGAACTATTTCATCTGTATGATGAAACAGTTTTCTGCTAAAGGTGTCCCAGTAAAATGATTCTTTGAGATTGAGCGTGTGTTTTTGTATATGCAGTTCATCGACCAGGGTAAAAAGAAGGGTTTTCAAGTGGTCACTCTGTACGGGTTTAATAAGATATTTTACCAGATGCAGCTCTATGGCCTGCAGCAGTTTTTTTTGATCTGAATGTGCTGAGGTAATAATGATTTTTGTTATCTGATCATTCTTTCTAATCTTCTCAATCATGGAAAGTCCGTCAAGATGAGGCATATTGATATCGGCAATAATAATGTCGGGATGGTGTTTCAGATAGCTCAGATAGGCCTCCTGGCCATCCTTTGCCCTGTAGACTTTTTCAAAAAAGAGTTCAAGATATTCTGTCATCGACTCCAGAAGTGCCTGTTCATCTTCTGCAATCAGAATAGAAACATCCGTGATCTTACTGGACTGCATGGGGATTCCCTGTTTTGGGCATTATAATTGTAAACATGGCACCTTCATGGGTATTGGAAACACTCAGTGTCCCGTTCATATTTTTCTCTATGATCATTTTTGAAATGTAAAGTCCGAGTCCTGTACCCAGTGATTTGTGTTTGGTGGTAAAGTAGGGGTCAAAGATACGATGGATGTCGTTTTGGTGTACGCCCCCTGCATTGTCACTGATCTCAAAGACCATAGCTTCATCGTTTTCATAAAGGTTGAGCATAATGCGGGGATTTTCAGTTTTTCTGTGCAGCAGTGTGTCTTTTGCATTATGTAAAATAGAGATGATTACCTGCATGTATTCATTCATATATCCTTCGACCGGCTTTTCAGATATGATTTTAAAAGTAAGATGGATGTCTGCTTTTTTCAGCATAGGATCGGTAATATCGAGTGTGTGTTGTACCACATCGGAGATAAGAAAAATATTTTTCTCTTTCTCCGGATGGTAAAAATGCATAAAATCATCAATGGTTTTTGACATATATTGAATATTGCTTTCCATATCCTGAAGTTTTTTGGCCAACTCGTCACTCTTCAGGATTTTTTGTTGATTTTTCTCTTTTAAAATAGATATCAGTGTATTGTTCAATGCCAGGGGTTGGCGCCATTGATGGGCAATATTGGCTATCATCTCTCCCATGTCGGCCATTTTTGCTTTTTGGAACAGCAGCTCTTCTTTCTCTTTGATCTTCTGTATGGAAGCACGGAGGGCAAGGTCTTTCTCTTTAAGTTCCTCAATCGTATGAATCAGCCGGTCTTTGTACTCTTTGTCAATGTAAAGGCCGCACTCAAGTCCCTTCATCTTCTCAATCAATCCTGCAATCCGCTCTTTTAAAATGATAGAACCGTGCTGCGGTGCAATCAGGTGTAAGTCAAGTTTTTCGATCTTTGAAAGTGCATAATTGAAAATATCCCTGCTGGGCATGTATTCGGCATGAAAGGGTTTGGCTTTTTCAAAGTAGTCATCCCCGGCAAAAAATTCCCATGACTCTTCGATACCTCCGAAAATATCTCCGGAAAAAAGGGTTTTTGTAGCGGGGTCATAGGTAACGAAAGCACCTGGAGAATGGCAGTAGGGAGTGGTAATGAACTGCAGGTGCAGTCTGCCGCAGCAAAGCTGATGATCATGCTTGTCTATTTCATAATACTCTGATTGGATCAGGTAATGTTTTACCAGTGGAACCATTCGGCTGTGCGTAATGATTTGCAAATCGTCACGTTTTATCAGCTTTTCCATTTCCGGTACGGAAGCGGCAAGATCCGGATCTTGATGGTGCAGTATGATATATTTAATATTTTTCATGCTGGAGATGGTATTGACTTTTTTAACAACAGCTTCAAACTCAAGCATAGAACCGGGATCAACCAGAATTGATTCACTGCCATTGTCTATAAAATAGGGGTGGCACTGAAAAGGGTCGTTTTTAAGATACATCCCTACCCAGTAAATATGTTCTGCTATCTCTACGGCCTGTGTAAAATCCATAGAAAATTATAGTGAAAAAAGTAGGGGCCATTGATGATTTTGATCAAGAAAAAAGGAGTATTTTTCTTTTCTTTTTCACCTGTTTTGTAGGCACTCTAATGTTATTTTGATATAATCAGAAAAAATTAAGGGAGTGTAGACCATGCAGATGAGTGGTGCACAGATGGTGTGTGAAGCGATCATTGCCGAGGGTGTCAAAACAGTTTTTGGTTACCCCGGCGGCGCAATTATGCACGTTTATGATGAAATCTACAAACAGAACGGGTTTGAACATATTCTTAACCGGCATGAACAGGCAGCGGTTCATGCCGCAGACGGATATGCCAGGGCTACGGGAGAGGTAGGCGTTGCAATGGTGACAAGCGGTCCCGGTTTTACCAATGCGGTAACCGGATTGGCAACAGCCTATATGGATTCTACGCCTATGGTGGTGATCTCCGGACAGGTGCCTTTGTCTCTTATCGGTACAGATGGTTTCCAGGAGATTGATGCAGTAGGAATCTCCAGACCCTGTACAAAGCATAATTTTCTGGTACGTTCTCTGGAAGAACTCCCACGTATTCTCAAAGAGGCATTCTATATTGCACGGAGCGGCAGACCCGGGCCTGTGCTTGTGGATATTCCTAAAGATATTACAGTAGAAATCGGTACATTTACGTATCCGGATACGGTCAATATCCCCTCCTATAAACCGACATACAAAGGGAACAAAAGACAGATAGAAAAAGCGGTTGAAGCAATTAAAACAGCCAAAAAACCCTTACTCTATATTGGAGGGGGTGTGGTGCTCTCCAATGCGTATAAACTGGTAAGAGAACTGTCGGAAAAGACACAGATACCGGCAGTAGAGACATTGATGGCACGAGGAGTTATGGGAGCAGACAATCCTTTGCTTCTGGGAATGCTGGGCATGCATGGGAACTATGCATCAAACATGGCAATGTCAGAGACGGATCTTGTGATCTCTCTGGGAGCAAGGTTTGATGACAGGGTAACAGGAAAACTCTCTGAATTTGCCAAATATGCCGATATTATCCATGTCGATATTGATGCAGCAAATATTGGAAAACTGGTTGATGTGGATTATCCGATCGTAGGTGATATAACACAGGTGCTTAAGCAGATGGAGCCACTTTTGGATGATGTCAATCCTGAGCGATACAATGCCTGGAGAGAGATCCTTAAACGTTACAGCGAATTGCATCCCCAATCCTATATTGACAGTGATGAGGTGATTAAACCGCAGTGGGCAATTGAGCGTATCGGTGAGCTTGTCGGCAAAGAGGCTATTATTACTTCCGATGTCGGACAGCATCAGATGTGGGCGGCACAGCACTATCCGTTTGACAGGCCTCGCCAATGGATCAACTCAGGCGGACTGGGAACGATGGGATTTGGTTTTCCTGCAGCAATCGGGGTAAAACGTGCCTTTCCGGAAAAGAGAGTGATCAACATTACCGGTGACGGTTCCATCCTGATGAATATGCAGGAGCTTGTTACAGCGGCAGAATACAAGATACCGGTCATCAATGTAATTCTCAATAACCATTTTCTTGGAATGGTAAGGCAATGGCAGACATTCTTTTACGAAAAACGCTATTCGGAAACTGATTTGACATTTCAGCCAAACTGGAAAGCTTTGGCAGAAGCATGCGGAGGTATTGGGTATGATGTGGAGACCAAAGAGGAGTTTGATGCGGCATTGAAGGATGCCATAGAGCAGGACAAGGTCTGTTTTATGAATGTTTCAACGAACCGTTTTGAAAATGTACTCCCGATGGTACCGGCAGGCGGCGCACTGTTCAATATGATGCTGCCGTCAAAAATAGAAACGGATGGGGAGGAGAAGTAATGGCAAACAGTACTACGGACGAAAGACGTGTGATCTCTGTCATTGTGATGAATGAAAGCTCTGTGCTTGCAAGGGTGACAGCACTTTTTGCCGGACGCGGATACAACATTGAGTCTCTGACCGTTGCACCGATCCCCAACAGCGATATGTCCCATATCACTATTCAAACCAAGGGGAATGCCAGAGTGATGGAGCAGATCACGAAGCAGCTGCATAAACTGATTCCTGTCTATAAAGTTATTGAACATGAAGAGATGGTAGAGAAGGAAATGGTGCTTATCAAGTTTCCTATTGCGGAAAACCTTAGTGATATTCAGGCACTTTGCGGAGCCTATAACGGCGGTATTGCCAATGTAGGCAAAGAGATGGTCATTGCCCAGGTGGCGGATGAACCCAGACGCATCAAACACTTTATTGAAGCGGCACAGCGCTATAACCCCTGCGAAATTGTACGTTCAGGTGTAGTGGCGATTGAAAGATAAATTTTACTGAATGTATGTAGGGTCGGTTTACCGACCTTACTGTGTTTTTCCGGTCGGTAAACCGACCCTACACATATAAGGATATTATATGATATACAAACTTTCCCATATTGCTGAAGAGATCGGTATTGATTTTACCGGAAATGATATTGATATAGAGGGTATTCATACGCTCAGTGAAGCGTCTGCTTCCCAACTGAGTTTCTTTAACGATGCAAAGTATCTTTCTCAGCTTTCAGAGACAAATGCGGCGGCGGTACTCATAGCGGAAAAATATGCAGAGCATCTGCCTGCATCGACCGTTGCTCTGGTTACAGATGAACCGTATCTCAAACTTGCACTGGCATCAAAACTTTTTGCACACACGATCGAAACCAAAGGTGAAACACCGAAAATGGGTGAAGGATGTGATATTGATACACTGGTACGTTTTGGAAAGAATGTAACTTTGGGAGACAATGTAACGATTCTGGCAGGTTGCTACCTGGGTGACAATGTTACGGTGGGTTCCGGTACGCTGCTGCATCCCAATGTGACACTGTACCATGGTACAGCGCTTGGAGAACGCTGTATTATTCACAGTGGTACTGTCATTGGTGGTGATGGTTACGGGTTTGCACATACAAGAACAGGAGAACATGTCAAGATTTACCAGAATGGCAATACTGTGATCGAAGATGATGTCG
>Ga0256827_10001532_pt1 | contig 14824 bp, 15 predicted proteins | sample CV84metaG_FD_185977 | JGI IMG/M metagenome (GOLD analysis project Ga0256827, IMG submission 185977) | Hydrothermal vent microbial communities from East Pacific Rise, Pacific Ocean - CV84 | ecosystem: Environmental > Aquatic > Marine > Hydrothermal vents | place: Pacific Ocean: East Pacific Rise... | reverse complement strand
GAGATGGGTGGAGAACGTGGTTCTGGCAACAAGGAGTGTATCGCATTGGGTGTAGGAAATACAACTTCAGGACTCTTTGGTGGTATGGCAGGTTGTGCGATGATTGGTCAGTCAGTCATTAACTTTACTTCGGGTGGATTGGGTAGACTTTCGTCATTTACAGCAGCAGTACTGCTTATCATCTTGGTGGTAAGCTTTTCAAGTGTGATCGCTGCTATCCCTGTGGCGGTTCTTGTAGGGATCATGTTCATGGTAAGTATCGGGACATTTGAGTTCTCCTCTTTGAAGCGTATTAAACATATGCCAAAAAGTGATGTTTTTGTTTTGGTAACCGTCACTATTATTACTGTATTTTATGATTTGGCAGTGGCAGTGATCGCTGGGGTGATCATCTCTGCATTGGTCTTTGCTTGGGAACATGCAAAAATATTTTCACATACACAAGAAGAGGATGGAAAAAAGATCTATGAGCTTGATGGACCTCTTTTCTTTGGCTCTGTGACCTCTTTCAATGAGCAGTTTAATCTGAAAGATGATCCTAAAGAGGTGGTAGTGGATTTTAAGAAAGCTAGAGTTATGGATAGCTCAGGGGCTGAAGCGATTGATGCATTGACAGTGAAGTATAGAAAAGCTGGAAAAAAACTTACGATCAGACACCTCTCTGAGGATTGCAAAAAGACACTGAAAATCGCAGGACCTTTTTGTACCTATGAAGAGGATGATCCTACCTATAAGGTAGCAACAAATATATAGGGATAATCCCTATTTGGGTTTATATAAAAAACATCCCTATCATTAAAAGTATAAAAGGAAGCAGTGCCCAAGCATAGATGTTCTTTTGGGTTTTCACTGCTTTATAGACACCCCAGAAAAAGAGCCCTACAGTAACAATAAAGAGGATAAGATAGAGATATCCTAAACTGTTTTGGGTTTTGACCTGCTCTTGCCCCCAAAGAAGTAGACTAGAAGAGGCAAAGAGTAAAAGATATTTCATCATTTTTCAAGATCCTCCTTTGCCAGCTTATCTACCATTTTGATACTCTCTAGAGCATTATTAAGTATCTGTTTGGTTGAAGCAAGTGGTTTCATGTGAAGGTTTGTCTCCCCTTTTCCAAGGCTCTCATCCATTAAAACTTCCATGACCTCTTTCTCTAACTCCTTCATGATCTCACCTAATTTTTCTTCTATAAATACTATATTCATATGATTAGTATCTCCCCTATGTTATTTGGATTTAGGTCTAAATATTTTTATTACCTCTGCATTGGCTTCCATATAGCTTCCTCCAATAAGGTCAATACAGTATGGCACAGCTGGAAAAACAGCATCTAAGCACTCACGAATGGACTTAGGCTTTCCTGGAAGGTTAATAATGAGTGAACTATTACAGATACCTGCTGTTTGACGAGAAAGGATCGCTGTAGGTACATACTGTAAACTCACTGCCCTCATCTGCTCTCCAAAGCCAGGTAGTAGTTTCTGACAAACATTCTCTGTGGCTTCTGTTGTCACATCTCTCATCGCTGGTCCCGTACCACCTGTAGTAACGATGAGATCACACCTTTTATCACGAGAGAGCTCTATAAGTGTAGTCTCTATGAGACTCTGCTCATCTGGGATACATCTATATTCATATTCGCACTCATTAAGCAAGTACTCTTTCATAGTATCCATAATAGCTACACCCGAGATGTCTTCGTAGATACCTTGTGATGCCCTGTCACTTGTTGTAATTACACCAATTTTTATTTTATCCATATAGTTTAAAGTTCCTAAAATTTTTTATGACAGTATACCAAAATAGATAAACATTAAAAAATTGTTTTTTTTAAGGAAGTATAACTATAATATATCTTTTAAAAGATACTTCTGAGGGGGCGGATCATTTTGAATCATATTAATTCTTTTGAAAACAATAGATATAAACTTAATTCACCATCTATGGAAAACTCAAGATATCTACGCCAAATTTATATTGTTAAAGCAATTACGCTGTTAGCAATAGTTTGTACACTCCCTTTAGGGCTCTTGGCTCTTCTTAAAGGACAACAACCTCTCTCTTTTATACTTTTAATCATAGCATTTTTATCTATTGTAAATTATCTACTTATTCTTAAAGAGAAAATTAGCTATGCCTTAGCTTCAGACATTGTTGTCTATCCATTATTGGTCTTAATGGTCTATTTGGTCTCCAGCGGTGGTGTCAATAATACAGGAGCACTCTGGATATATTCACAGCCAGCGGTGGTACTTTTTTTATATGGTTTGAGAAAAGGTATTGTGGTTCTTGCTCTATTTACACTAATACTTGTAGGGATACTTTTTTTACCAGATAATATACTTTTAACTACATTTTATACTTTTGAATATAAGGTACGTTTACTTCTTGTATTTATTTTAGATATTGCTTTAACTGCAGCATATGAGTATTCGACAGAGAATCTTTTTGCAAAGATGAAACTCCTCACTGAAGAACTTACACATATCGCAGAAGAGGATCAACTGACACAACTTCGGAATAGAAGAGGTGTGCATCATCAAATGGAACGTATTTATGAACAGTCAAAAAGAGATAAAACAACCATGAGTTTGATCATGTGTGATATTGATTACTTTAAAGAGGTAAATGATCGTTATGGACATGAAGCGGGAGATAAGGTTCTTATCGATATTGCCAATGTAATAAAAAATACGATAAGAAGAACAGATATTGCAGCACGGTGGGGAGGAGAAGAGTTTCTTATTGTCCTCCCAAAAACCAATAAAAAAGAGGCATATACTGTTGCTGAAAAGATACGAAAAAATATTCTTGAGCTTTTAGTCATGCATGAAAAGTCTCAGATCAAAGTAACGCTTAGTGCGGGGGTAGTAGATAGTAAACAAACTTCTGGTGTTGATCAACTTGTAAAACTAGCAGATAACTATATGTATGAAGCAAAGACAAGTGGACGAAATATTACCTGTCCAACAATGTTTTTTTAATTTTTTATCCTAGTTTTAATAAAATATGATCTAAAAAATTTGTACTGAGTATCCTCTTTAAATAACCTAAAATATATGTTGCTTTTGTAATATAATACCTAGGTTTTGGTTTTTTAGCTACTATAATATTATGTACTACTTTTGCTACAGCATCTGCCTCTTCATTAAACGGAACTTTACTTTTATCAGCAGAGAGATTTTTTTTGTATTCTTCTTTAAATAAGGATGTTTCTATATCTATATTCTCTTGTAGTTTCTGCATGGCATTTTTTCTAAAGTCACTGGTAATGGGACCTGTATTTAAAAGTACAGGATAGATCTGGGTACCTTTTAATTCTTGACGTAGTGTATCTGTAAGCCCTTCTATCGCATATTTACTAGCATTATAGGCACCTCTACCAAAAAGGGAGACTAATCCAAGTACAGAGCTATGTTGAATAATTCTTCCATACCCTTGTCTTCTCATTACCGGAACTATCTGCCTCGTACATTCATGCAATCCAAAAACATTAGTCTCAAACTGCTCTTTTAGTACCTCTGTAGTTACATCTTCCATTGTCCCTGGTTGTCCAAATCCTGCATTATTAAACCATACATCGATCTCTCCATCTATCCCAATAACCTTTTCTATGACATGGCTTATCTGATCTGTATCTCTTACATCTAGCTGCATAGCATCTTTAAAACCTAGTGACCTTAGCATCTCTACATCTTTTGGATCTCTGGCAGTAGGATAGACTTTTATATTTTTTGCTTTAAGATAGTTGGCTGTCTCTAAACCTATACCAGTACTGCACCCTGTGATCACAATATTCATTTTTAGATCTCCTATGGCATTATTTTGGGTTTTAAAAGTATTTTATCTAATTTTTTACAATATATACTCTTTATTAACTAAACTGCATTACAATAAACCCAAACTATGCAATAGAAATCATGAAACAGAGAATTAAATATGTATAAAAAAATAACTTTAGCCACTCTCCTCCTTTTTTCGTTCAGTACCCTTTATGCAGACTATACCCTTCAGTCAGGTAAACGATTGAAAAGCCGTATAGACTATATGCCTAAAGGTGTAGTGGCTGATATGAAACAGATCCCGCAAAACCTCTCTTTTTATGCTAAGCAGATCAAGCATTTTCCTCTATGGAAGCAGAAAAAATTAGATAAAGTATTTAATGAAAAGTATTTTAAACCTTGGGGGCTTAATCAACTTGATATCCCTAAAGAGGATTCTGACTGGGAAGTACGTTTTGTGACTAAAAAACCTATTTATCGTGAAGATGGAAAGGTCATCCCCTCTTATGTGTATCGTAACTGGATAAAGAATGAACAGATGGCTCAACTTGATACCAAAAAATACAAGGCAATTACCATTAGACGTACAGATGTGAAAGCATTCCCCATGTCTAGGTCATTCTATCTTGACCCTAAAAGACCAGGAGAAGGTTTCCCTTTTGACTACAATCAAAACTCTGCTCTGCATATTAATGTACCGCTTTACATCTCACATTTTTCCCGAGATAAACGCTGGGCGTATGTGAGAGCCTCTTACTCTTTTGGGTGGGTAAAGGTGGCAGACCTTGCTCTGGTTGGGAATGATTTTATTAAAGCGTTTAAAAACGATAACTATGCCATAACCATCAAAGATAATTTACGGCTCTATGATGACCAGAACCGCTCTTTTAGCATTGTCAAACTGGGTGCCCTCTTTCCTCTAAGTCATGATAAAAAAAGCTATCTAACAGCCAGACGTAATGCAAAAGGTCAGGCACGTATGCATAAAGTTAAAATGGCTACACCACATATCATCGCTAAAAAACCACTTCCCTTCACCTCTGAAAATGTAGCGATGTTAGCCAAAGAGTTTTATGGAGAACCTTATGGCTGGGGTGGAAGTTATGAGTGTCGTGACTGTTCTGCAACAACAAGAGATTTCTTAGGTGCATTTGGTATTTTCTTACGTCGTAACTCTTCTAAACAGGCAAAGGATGGAAATAGTATTAAGATCAAAGGCTTAGAAAAAAAGATTAAAAAAGGAACCATTATCTCTCAAGCAGAACCATTTCGTTCTTTGCTTTATGTCCCAGGGCATATTGTACTTTATCTGGGAGAGTATAAAGGAGAACCTGTCGTGATGCATACCTACTGGGGTATACGAAAGAATGATGGAACAAAATTGATTACAGGACGAACGATCATCACAACCACAGAGCCAGGAAAAGAACGTGCAGACGTAAAAGAGAGAGCCAAGCTAATTAATACACTTCAAAAGATAGTGAATTTTTAAAATATTGGTGGAGAGACACACCCACCCTACAAGCAAAATAAGATAAAATACCCATATGAGACATCAAGAAAAAATAAAAATATTTACTACAACCATTATTGCTGGAGACTTCAAGGGCAAAAAGATAGAGATCCCTGATATCGCTACCACACGAAGTTCAAAGTCCATCCTGAAAGAGTCATTCTTCAATACGATCCAGTTTGAGATCATCGGTAAAAACTTTGTAGAGGTTTTTGCAGGGAGTGGTTCTGTGGGGCTTGAAGCACTCAGTCGAGGTGCGGAGCAGTGTTACTTCATGGAGTACAATAAAACAGCCTTTCGTTGTTTGGAGTCAAACATTAAGAACACCGACCCAAGCAAGTGCCATGCTTTTTATGGTGACAGCTTTGAAAAGTTTGCTACAGTCTATGAGATGGTTAAAAGAACAGGTAGAAAAACCTACTTCTATTTTGACCCACCCTTCTCTACACGTGATGGGATGGATGACATCTATGACAAGACTATTGCCCTCATAGAGAGCATAGAGCCAGAAGTATGTGAAATGGTAGTCGTTGAGCATATGACCAATTTGGACATGCCTGAGAAAATAGGAAAACTTACTTTTTCAAAACGCAAGAAGTTTGGTAGAAGTACCATGAGTTATTACCTTCCATAAGGAGAACAGTATGGCAAAAAAAGAAGACCACATCGCCCTCTTCATAGACTGTGACAATATTTCACATCGTTCCATAGAGGGGATCATCAACGAACTGAGCAAGTACGGCATTGTAAATATACGCCAAGCATATGGAAACTGGACAAAAGACAACCTGAAGAACTGGGAAGACAAACTGCTTGAGTTTGCTATTAAGCCCATCCAGCAGTTTGACTACTCTCGTAACAAGAATGCCACAGACATCCTCATGACCATCGATGCAATCGACCTACTGCACACCAAAGATATAGATGCGTTTGCCTTTGCTACGAGTGATTCTGACTTTACTCCAGTAGTGATGCGTGTACAAGCTGAGGGGATCAAAGTCTTTGGGTTTGGGGAGAAAAAGACACCTAAACCGTTTATGGCTGCCTGTTCCCAGTTCATCTTCACTGAAAAACTTATGACAACATCCAATAAAAATGTAGAAGAAGGGGCACTGACAGAGGCGCCTACACGTAAAAATGGTAAAGAGATGCGAGGGGATACTTGGTTGGTGAATGTACTGCGAAATGCAGTTGACCATACGATGGATGAGTATGGTTGGGCAAACCTTGCAGATATTGGTGCCTACATCAACAACTCTACTTCATTCTCCCCTATCAATTTCGGCTACAAGAAGCTGAGTAACCTCATTAAAGAGATAGATCTTTTTGATATTGCTTTTGATGAAGTGAGTAAACAGATGAGTATTAGAGATAAACGGTTTAAAAGTTCTCTTTAAATACATCCCGATAAAGTATCCATGTTGAAAGAAAATGGGCAATAAACATGACAATAAGCATCTTTATCTCAAAATCTTTGCCTGCTCCATAGACAAAAAGCATAAATAATCCCATACCAAATAATCCTGCGAAGATACAAAAGAGCCAAAGATAGCGAATGCTTCTAGTGGCATAGAGTGTCTCCATAACAAAACCAAAAAAAAGAAGAGCTATAAAAGCAGGAGGAACGAGTAGCCCAATAACAGATGCAAGAACCATAACTCCAATGTTTGCCAGAAACTTGCCTTCTGCCAAAAATTCCCATATTTTTTCTGTAGCAATATCCATAGTAATATTAAAAAGAACCATCGTTAACACCATCATTATAAATATACGTGAGAGTTTAAATCTATGAAACTTGTAAGGTTCTTTTTGGGGCATTGTTTCATCCATTTTTATTTATTTAACGCCATGAGTATTTCCAAGATAGAGAGAAACTATTACGTTTATTTACCATACAGCCATCAAGGTAACCTATACACTCTTCATTGGCACAAGTGATTTTAAATCTATGCTCCTCTAGTCTCTTTTTATACGAAGGTAAAAAGAGAGAAAGAAACCAAAGCACCCCTCCTTTACATGCATGTATGCTTATATACTCACTATCTTCATCATCATAACAGGCACACTCTAACCGTTGTAGTGGCTGGTGGCAGTATTGACATAATGTTTTTTTGTTCATGTTTTTTCCTGATATTTTATTTATGTTTTGATAAAGATGGTATCTCAATAACCTCATGCCAAACTTCTCCGTCATACGCATACGCTTGAACAGCAGTATAAGCCACCAGACACTCATCACATGAGGCTATGCCTCGTATGAGATGATGCATGTACGCAGGGTACGATGTTTTAAAGCTTGCTTCTATTAAATCTTTTTTCTTTTCATCATAAGTATAGATACGTCCATCTTTCGAAGAGAAATAGGCTTTACCGTCAAACCAGCAACTATGGGTCATCTCATAAGTACGCCCTTTTACAACCTCCCAGCTATTCTCTCTTCCTATGACTACATTTCCCACACGAGAGCCTACATAGACTTTATCGTCCTTACCGCAGGTGATAGTAGAGATATCAGAGTTGATAGGCAGATCTATACGCCTCCATACTTCGCTGTTGTAGTGCCAAAAGTCTCCACCATTTCCTCCTGCATAAATATCATTGGCACCAAAACCATCTAATGCAGAAAAACCTACCTTGTCTCCTATCAAGTTTCCTTTTCGTCTATCTATATCTCTGTAGATGTTAGAATGCTTCTTTTCAGAGGTGATATTTTCCCACGCTTTCACACCTGTACGCCTAAAGACACTTCGCACCATACCGTAGGCATAGACCTCTCCGTCTATGTTGGTCATACCTTTGGCGAGTTGTCCTCTCTCGTTGTTTGGAATGTCGTACCAGTTGGTTTTGTTATCAATTTCATTAATTTCAAATCTTTCAGTACCTACATCCCAACTGGCACCATCATCAACAAGATATAAACTATTTATACCATGCTTCCACACAGTAAGACCAAAATCACCTAATGCTAACTTATTTGGAACATAAAAAAATGCACGTATAGGAAACTCTTCAAACTCTTTATTTTGTTCTTCTTCTGTTTGTGCATAATCTTTATGTATAAAACCTATAAGTGTTAGGCTTACAGGTTCACAATATATTAACTCACCATTTTTAAAGTGCTCTTCATAAAGGTTTTTTTTCATTTTCTTATTCTCCTATCTTCTTGTTGGGTTAATGTCATCACCAGGCAACTTACCCATTCCCTTAGATGTTACAGATAACTTCTTACACTTTTTATAGTAGTTGTCCAACTGTTCTTTTAAACATGCTCGTGAACAGGTACTAAACGGAAAGGTCTTGGCGTGGGCTTTGATGACACCGTTTCTTTTTATGTATGCTTACTCAAACTAGGTATCTCTATAACTTCATGCCAAACTTCTCCGTCATAGGCGTAAGCCTGTACAGAAGTGTAGGCTACCAGACACTCATCACATGAAGCGATGCCTCGTATGAGATGGTGCATATACTCAGGGTAAGAGGTTTTAAACGTTGCTTCAATCAACTCTTTTTTAGTCTCATCATAAGTATAGATGCGCCCATCTTGTGAAGAGAAGTAGACTTTGTCATCAAACCAACAGCTATGGGTCATCTCATAAGTTCTACCCTTTATCACTTCCCAACTGTTATCTCTGCCTACCACTACATTACCTATACGAGAGCCTACATAGACTTTGCCGTCTTTACCACAGGTGATGGTAGAGATGTCAGCGTTTGTTGGCAAGTCTATGCGTCTCCACTCTTTGCCATTGTAGTGCCAAAAGTCTCCTTGGTTACCCCCTGCGTAAATGTCGTTGGCATTAAAACCATCAAGAGCAGAGAATCCTACAAAGTCTCCTACAAAAGTAGATTTACTTTTATTGACATCTGCATATAGGTTGGGATATTTCTCTTCTGTAGTAATATTCTCCCACGTTTTCACACCCGTTCGTCTAAAGACACTTCGCACCATGCCATAGGCATAGACCTCTCCGTCTATATTTGTTATACCCTTAGCAAGAGAACCTCTTTCGTTGTTGGGGATATCGTACCAGTTGGTTTTTGATTTGATTTCATTGATCTCAAAATATTGATCTACAACAATAGGATAGTGATGTGTACCTGAAACAAATGCTTGCTCAATCCCATAGTCCCATCTAACAGAGGCAAATTCACCAAACTTGCTTTTTTCTGGCACATAAGCGATTAATCGTGTTTGAAAATCACTTAACTCTTTTTCATCATCTTCTCGTGTTTGTGGAACATCCTTTAAGATAAATGCTATATATTTCATGTCAAAGGCTGCACAATCCTGAAGCTCTCCATTTTTATAATATTCATCAAAAAACTTTTTATTCATATTTACCTTTCTTTATAAAATTTACCAATCAGAACCACTTGAACGACCATTGTCAGGTAACTTACCCATTCCCTTAGATGTTACAGATAACTTTTTACACTTTTACAATATTGGAGAAAATATAAAACTCTGTTGCTTCACATCTCTCTATTTTGTAGATAAGTTTTCCCCTTCCATAAAGTGAGACAATGGCACTCAAAACCCAGCCTATATGCTCATTTGCAGGAAATCTGTCTTGCAGAAGATAGCTAAAGTTATACTGCCGTACAAATGTTTTAAATCCACGTATAAGCTTTTTGCATTTCCTATTGACTCTAACCTCTTTTTTTTGCCAGTTCCAACACCATTCTTTACAGACAATAGAGCCTATATACTCAGCCTTTGCTATAACTTTTGGTATATTATCATCTAAAAACACCATCATACAATCATCTTCTACCCACTCATAAGTCTCATACGATCCAATATCAAATGATGCTTTTGCCTCTTCAAAATCTTTATCCATTTTATTGATAGAGGCTGCTATGAGATTTCTCTCTTCAAGCTTAAGCTCACCAAAATATGACTGCATAGACTCCATTAGATAATGCTCTTCTTGCAAATCTTCTCCTTTAATGACAATCCCAGTTATATAAAACCCGAGAGAAGTCCCGTACTTTAAGATGTTCTGGCTCTATGAAGAAGTTGGCTACACCTGAGTCGCCCCACATAATCTCTATATCTTCATCGTAGTCACTATCCATCTGAAAGAGCAGTTGCCACTTTTTACACATCCCATAACGAGGGTCTTCTTGTGCGAAGTTTGCATAGCCCCCTAACTTGGAGCCATCGTTACAAACTTCTTCCCAAAGGGTATCGACAACATCATCACTGTAGTCATAGATGTCTCCTGCTGCTACTTCATACATACAATCAGAAGGAGAAGGAAACTCCTCTTTTTTTATAAACTTTAAAGCATAGGCTTTTGTGAGTGGCATACTGCTATTCTCATTTACAGTAGGTAGATTTTTTTCCAAAAGAGCTTCATCTTTCACTACCTTTTCATGGTAAATAACTCTGTAGCCTTGTGGATCTTTGAATATCTCTTCTGGATTTTTATCTAAAGTCAATCCAAGCAGATTATCATCTGCTATGAAAAATTGTAAAATCCCCTCTTTTGGATACCCCTCCAAGTCAGGCATCTCTGCAAAGTTCAGTTGGGCTATCATATAGAGTGGATTACCTTTGGCATTAGCAGGATAATCTCTCTCTTTCGTCCAGTACGGATGACCTCCAAACTTGCTACTCCATAAAAAAGCGGGTTTTTCTGCTTGAGGAGTGATAGAGATCATCTCTTTGGCGTAAGGGGTAAGCTTCTCTTTTATCTCAGCTATAGATGAATCTACTTCTTTTTGAGAAATATTATCCATGCTCTCCAAATGTGACATTAATCTATCATACCAAAGTGTAACCTCTTTAGACTCAGAAAAACTATCTAAAGCTCTTTTAAGATTGAGTCCAAAGATAAATATCCAAAACCATAGGAAAAAAGAGCTTTTCCCTATCATCATATACGCAGAAAAAAGCATTATACTAATTTCAAAATGAATGCTATTTAAGCCTTTAGCAATATGAAAAACTTTTTTTGCATACTCTGCCGTTTCTTCTTTATCCAAAATCTCTATATTTTCAAAATCATGATGCATGAAGAGCATTTTCATTTTTAAAGCAGTAGTCTCTGCCTCTTTGAGCTGTTTACCTCTAAAAAAGAACAAACGCAACCGTTTGTACCAAGGAGCTTTCAATATGTTATGCTCATCTATCTCATCAAGCAATAGATCTAGCTCATTGAGACCATAAAGCTCTATACCTTCTTCATAAAACTTATCATACTCCTCTTCATCATACCAGAGTTCATCTGCATGATATCCATCATCTTCATCCTCCTCCTCAACTTCATACTCCACACGGAGCATCTTTTTCTCCATATCTTCTATATCCACATCACTCTCTTTTGCAAAAGCATCCATCTGCTTTTTAGCTATTTTTTCATACAAAAGAGGGCCTTTGATATCACAGTTAAAAAGATTTGAGTAACAGGTAGATTCATTAAGGTCAAGTGGATTTGGCTCCATCACTCCATCTGCTTCAAGAAGTCCAACTCCCTGCTCTTTTGCAAAATGTAGAGCTTCTATAATAATCTCAACCCCTGCAGAGAGAAACTCTTTATTTAGCAATGTTTTTATCTCCTCATTGTTTGCATAATCTTCTAAAAGCTGACACACTTTACTGTAGGGGATGAACTTTCCAGAGTAGTAGTTGTCCACAATTTTATTTTCTATCGTATAGTCTCTGTAATCATTGGGAATTATCTCCTCCCACTTTTTATAATATGGTTCCATCAAAGGACTCGCTATAAATGAAAAAGCAGCCCCTCTAAGATAGAAATATTTTTCAAAGATACCCTGTACATTGGCAATATAGTATCCATGTGTGTTATCAAAATCTTCTTCTGCTGTTGCCTCTTTCCCCAGTGTAAGCATCTCTATATACTTATTTTCATAGAAATCCTCCCCCTCTTTATCCACACCATGCACTTTTGCTATCTCTCTTGCTCTATGATGGTTACCTATCACATCAAAATACCATGCCTGTATCTGCTCTTCAGATATAGGATGAAAGCTAATATCATATCCCATATATTTTCCTTTGTCACTGCTATGGAAGCATTATAGCTATTTTTTAGAAAATCAAAAAATTTACTAGATTTAATATACATTAAAGAAATATTCTAAAAAAGAGTGCTTCTTTCAGTATATGAAATTATCAAAAGATAAATTATACTTTTTTGCTCTAAAAAGCAGGCATACTTTTAGTATGCTCTTTCACTTTAGGCTCTACAAATTCACTCTTAATAAGGTTGGCTTCATGAAGAAACTGTGAAGGTTTATAGTCTATTTTTTTGACTCTGTCGAATTTAGCTAGAGAGAGATAAAGTTTATCTTTAGCACGTGTCACTGCCACATAAAAGAGTCTTCTCTCCTCTTCAATAGAACTCATCATCTTTCTGTTTGGAAAACGTCCATCTACCAAATCTACCACATAGACTTCAGGAAATTCAAGCCCTTTAGAGGCGTGTACCGTAAGTAGGTTTACTCCCTCACCTTCACTCAACTCTCCACCTCCTAAAATCATAGCATTTAGAAAACGATCCAGTGCTTTATATTGCTGTGAAAGATCAAGTAAAAGTTTTGCTTTACGCTGTATACGTTCACGAGAGAGTTTTTTCTTCTCCTCATCGACTTCGCCCGATTTAAGTCTTCCTCTCTGGGTAGAGAGCATCTCAATGATCCCATTGTAAAGTTGAGATGAGATGGCTGTTTGTAAGATCTCCGCTGGATTGTTCTGCTGTTTTAATGCACGCATAAGTGTGTGAAAATCCTTAAAGAATTTTACACCATCTTGTATGATCTTCGGATGTTTTAAGAGAGGATGTGCAGTAATGTGCTGTGGAAGATCCAAGTGCTTAAAACGTGAAGCAGAGCCTATCTCATGGTCATCATCAAAAAGACCTAGTTGTACATTTTTGTTTGGATTGAGTTTAGGCAAGTCATGCACTTGTGGGTAGAGTACACCCTGCATAAAACTGCCGTTACCAAAATGCAAGAAACATTGAAAGAACTCTTTGGAAAGGGCTGAACCGACTCCACTGGCATACTCAAACAGATGAATAAACGCCATCATATCTTTAGGATTGACCAGTAAAGAGAGAAGATCAAGCAGAAATTTTATCTCTTTGGCATCAAAGAAGCTTGTACCCCCTTTTCTTTTACACGTGATGCCCAACTCCCGCAGACTTGCCTCTATCCCGTCAGCAGAGGAGTTATTGCGGAAGATTACGGCAATATTATTGTTGGGGACATGGGTATGTTTGATGCTGTGTGCAATAGCCTGATATTGCTCAAAAAGATCATTATACATAAGAAGCTTGGGAGGATGTGTTTTACCATGCCTTCCCACTTCCAGTTTTTTAGGATAGATCCGCTCATTTCTCTCTATGACCCGATTTGCCAGTGAGAGAATGGGTGCTGTAGAGCGGTAGTTCGTCTTGAGTGTAAAAATTTCTGCATTGGGATAACGTTTTGAATAGGTAGCGATATTCTCAATGTTCGCACCGTTAAAGGCGTAGATGCTCTGATCATAATCCCCTACACAAAAAAGAGATTTGGGTTTGAGTGCATCTATGAGAGCACTCTGTAGGGTATTGGTATCTTGATACTCATCTACAAGCACTTCCTCAAAAGGGATGCTATGCTCTTCAAGATGGGCTTTCATACGTAAAAGAAGGTCATTGAAAGAGGCAAAACCATAATCGACCTTTTCTCGTTCAAACTCTTGCACGATATCCATATAGGCATCCATAAGCACTTCATGTTCAGGATATTTCTCTAAAAACCACTCATCAAAACCATCTAAAGAGGCATTTTGATACAGAGAGTACATCTCATAAAGATAGGTTGCTGAAAAAGGTGCCAAAGGCAAATTCATACGTTCAAAATTTCGCTTCTCATAAATACTTCTAAAGAGTGTTTTAAGTTCAGAAGGTTGCTTAAGTGCCAAATTTGGGTGCAGCTCTTTAAGCCAGCGATAGCTCACCGCATGGAATGTTCCAGAGATAATCTTTGCTACTACTTTTTTGGGGAAATAACGCTCCAATCGAGAGAGCATTTCACCAGCAGCTTTATTGGTGAATGTTAAAAGCAGAATAGTTGAAGGCTCTACCCCACTCTGAAGCAGATGGGCAATACGTCCTACAATAGTAGAGGTTTTACCTGTACCTGCTGAAGCGATGATAAGGTTATGTCCTAAAGGTGCGGTAGCAGCACTCAGCTGCTCGGCATTGAGAGAGCTAAGAGGCAACTATTTATGACCGATAATGTAATAAGTGTTTTTATTGGCTACCTGTTTGAGTACAAGTTTATATTTCTCTGCCCAGTGTTTAACCAACTCCGTAAAGGCTGAAAGATTATCTGCAGAGATATCTTCTTCACATTTAATTTTAAGATGATCTTCTGAATTGGACATAGCAATAAACCCTTTTTCTACGGCTAGTGCATCATTAAATGATGGAAGATGTTGTGAAAATATATCAAACCCTTTTGTATTTTTAATGATATTATTCATCTGTTTCAGTGTCTGTTCGTTTTTTGTGTAGC
>Ga0256827_10001531_pt1 | contig 14835 bp, 15 predicted proteins | sample CV84metaG_FD_185977 | JGI IMG/M metagenome (GOLD analysis project Ga0256827, IMG submission 185977) | Hydrothermal vent microbial communities from East Pacific Rise, Pacific Ocean - CV84 | ecosystem: Environmental > Aquatic > Marine > Hydrothermal vents | place: Pacific Ocean: East Pacific Rise... | reverse complement strand
ATCTACTATTCACAGTTTCAATTGATTGACCACTTTGTTGAATCGGATATTGTCTATGAGTTACTCGGTGTAGAGCATGTAGAGTTTTATGAACACCGTTTTGATGTCCTTTTTTGTTTAGGGGTACTCTACCATCGTTCTGACCCTGTGGCAATGTTGAAGTCACTCTTTAAGGGGTTAAATGAGGGGGGTGAGCTTATTTTAGATACTTTTATGATTGATGGAGAAGAGGAGGTTGCCTTAACGCCTAAAGAGCGTTACTCTAAAATTCCTAATATCTACTTTATTCCTACTGTACCAGCCCTCATAAACTGGTGTCACCGTGCAGGATTTAAAGAGGTTGAAGTCTTAGAGACTATGGTCACAGAGTTAGGAGAACAGCGTAAAACAGAGTGGATAGCCACACAGAGTTTAGAGGACTTTTTAGACCCAGAAGATGAGACAAAAACGGTAGAGGGATACCCTGCACCTAAGAGAGTCTATATTAAAGCGATAAAAAGTAACCCAAAAGCATAGACATTCTTTAATGTAAAGTCAATTTTATTTTTAAATAAGGTTGATTTTGCTATAAATTCGGTACGAAAAGAGAAAAGTATGCAAAATTTAAGTTTTAGGTTAAGTTTTGTTTACTTTTTGAGTCGATAGGAAAGCGAGAAAAGCATGAGAATATTAACCATAGGGTTTAGTGACGAGTATGTAAAAGAGTTAGAAAAAGAGTTAGATAAATATTTTATCTGTATTGTGGATAATGCTAAAGATATGTATGATGCCACCAATTTTACAGATTTTCGTCACTATGAGTTGGTGATTATTGTAGATGAAGGGGTGAAATTCTCTTTAGAGCGTTATGTTAATGAGGTGAAGAAGAAGAAGAGTGAGACTAAAATTCTTATCTTAACCGATAACTATCGCCAACAAGCTGGCTTTTTTGCTTTAGGTGTTGATGATGTCATTTGTGACCATTGTGAACACCCTGACTTAATTGCTGCACGTGTCCTCTCCAATATGCGTCATCTCTTTGGGACACAAGTCAATATTGATAAATTAGTGATTGATATTGCCAATAAGAAGATTGATTTTGATGGAAAGATGGTCTCTTTAAACGGTAAAACATTTGATATCTTAGCCTACTTAGCATTACGAAAACAGCGTGTCTTTAGTAAAGATGAGATTATTAATGCACTCTGGGAAGAGCCAGAGTATGTGAGTGACAATACGGTTGAAGTTGCCATTAACCAGATTCGTAAACGCTTAAAGAGTATTTTAGGTTTTCAAGTCATTCATACCGTACGTCGTAGAGGCTATAAGTTCTCCTACTAGAGGGTTGCTTGGACTTGTGCAATCCAGTAGGGGAGGTGTTGCTGTTCTTCATGGAGTGTGGTTGAGCCTTCATGCCCTGGGTAGAGGGTAAAGTTCTCTTTAATGGTAGCAACACGTTTAAGACTCTCAATCATATCATAGCCATTAGAGGCTGGAAAATCCCACCGTCCAATACTTTTTTCAAAGAGAAAATCACCACTAAACCATACATCACCTATCTCAATGACACTACACCCTGGGGTGTGTCCTGCAAAGTGACGAAATGTTACTTCAATACCCTCAATAGTGTATGAACCCTCCTCTACACCATAATCAGCACAGCTAGGGGGTGTACCTTGACCAAAAGGGTCTTCGGTAAGCATAAAGAGGTCATCTTTAGGGGTATAAAGAGGAATATTGAGGGCATTTTGTAGTGAAGCGTTACTCCAAACGTGGTCAAAGTGACCGTGGGTATTTAAGATGGCTACGGGGTTTTTCGCGTGTGCTATGACCCATTGCGTTGCATCTACACCAGGGTCAATAATGAGTGATTTATTCTCAATGGTGACAATATAACAGTTTGTCTGGTAGGGACCCATAGGTTGAATTTGGATTTGCATGTTATAATTCCTTATGAATTTTTATCTGAATTTAGAAACAGCCATTAGAAGTGAAAGTGTTGATGAGAAAGAACAACTTACCTTAGCATGTTTAGCCCATTGTAACAAAAATGAGATTAGGGTTGAGGAGGGGTTTTTACCAAAAAGCTTCTCTTCTCCCTCCTATGCTTCAAAGTGTCACATTGTAGACCCACGTAAACTTCCTGCACGTAAAGAGTTTGACTCTAAAGAGGGGTTGGCTAGACTCATTCACGCCATTGCACATATTGAGTATTCAGCCATCGACTTAGCCCTTGATGCTGTCTATCGGTTTACAGAGATGCCTTTAGGGTATAAGCAAGATTGGTTAGAGGTTGCATTAGATGAGATACGTCACTATAAGATGTTAAACACCCTCTTAGAGGCGTTGGGGTTTTGTTATGGTGATTTTCCTGTGCATTGTGGACTCTTTGATGCGGGTGTAAAGACAGAAGCATCAGTCCTTGAGCGTATGGCTGTTGTGCCACGCTACTATGAGGCGAGTGGACTTGATGTAAACCCTCAAATTATGAAGCGTTTAGAGAATAAACGTAAAAAGCCAGAGGTTAAAGCCCTAATTGACGCTTTAGAGCAGATTTATGAAGAGGAGATTGTCCACGTCTTAAAGGGAGATAAGTGGTTTAAGTATCTCTGCCAACGAGAAGGGGTTGAGAGTAGTCGTTACTATTTTGATGTCTTACAGAAGTACCATATTTTAGATAAACACCGTCCCCATCTGAATGTATCTGCACGTAAAGAGGCTGGTTTTAGTTGTCCTGAGATGAAGCGTTTGGGTGCAAAGAGTTGTGAATGAGAAGGGGGCTTAGCCACTTTTTTGAAGCGATGTTTTTTCAGCCTCGCTGGTACCACTTTGGGGTTATTTTCTCTCTGTTACCTCTCTCTTTTTTCTATGGTTTTGGTATGGCACTACGGCGATTTTTTACACCTAAGAGGCAGTGGGGTATTCCCATTGTATCCATTGGAAACCTACAAGTAGGAGGCTCAGGAAAGACCCCTGTACTCATTGCTTTAGCCAAAGAGTATGAGGGGGTGTGTGTTATCTCTCGTGGTTATGGACGAAAGAGTCGAGGTTTGGTGGTTGTAAGCCAAAAGGGGCAAATAGAGGTTGATGTGGCACAGAGTGGCGATGAGGCGATGCTCATGGCACAAGCACTACCTCAAGCATCAGTGATTGTGAGTGAATCGCGTCAAGAGGCGATTGTCTTAGCCAAATCTCAAGGGGCAAAGGTGATTTTTTTAGATGATGGCTTTAACCGTGTAGAGATAGCCAAATATGAGCTTCTCTTACGTCCACAAAAGGAGCGTAACCCCTTTGTCTTTCCTGCTGGACCTTTAAGAGAGTGTTGGTTTACCCGTTATCTAGCAGATGCCATACTCAAAGAGGGGAGAGATTTTCAAAGAGAAGTGGAGGTTCATACGCTAGGGCATTCTCGTTTGCTTCTTGTAACGGCCATCTCTCAGCCTCAACGCTTAGAACCCTATCTTCCCAAGGGGATTGTAGAGCGTCTATACCTCCCTGACCATAGCTACTTTGATGTGGAAGCCATTGAGCATCTTTGTGAACGTGTAGGGGCAACAGCCATTGTGTGTACCTCGAAAGATAGGGTAAAGATGGTATCATTTCAACGACCTATTATTGAGATGAAGTTAACGGTAAAGATTGCCCCTTGGGTAGATTTATCGATTCGAAATTATATTGAAGGAGAGCAGAATGAAAAGTAAAATGGAAGTGGTACAGACACTCCTTGATGCGTTGCCATTTATTAAAAAATTCTCAAATGAGAAGATTGTTATTAAGTATGGTGGCTCAGCACAGACAAGTGAACACTTAAAAGAGCAGTTTGCACAAGATATTGTCCTTTTACACCTTGTGGGAATGAAGCCTATTATTGTCCACGGTGGAGGAAAAAGCATTACCAACCTCTTAGCCGATTTGGGGGTTGAGACAAAGTTTGTTGATGGTCAGCGTGTGACAACCAAAGAGGTGATGCGTATTGCTGAGATGGTTTTAAGTGGAGAGATTAATAAAGAGATTGTCTCTTTGTTAAATAACCACGGAGGTAAAGCCATTGGTATCTCAGGAAAAGATGCAAAGTTCCTTGAGGCACGTCCAAAAGATTTTGAGAACTTTGGTTATACAGGGGTGATTGAGAGTGTCAACCCTGAGATTGTAGAGAATATTATTGAAGATGGTTTTGTCCCTGTCATTGCCCCCATTGCTTCAAGTAGCAGTGTTGGACACCCTGGGTTTAATATTAATGCCGATTTAGCTGCGAGTCAAATAGCCATTGCACTTGAAGCACGAAAGGTACTCTTCTTAACCGATACAGCAGGGGTGTTGAACAAAGAGATGAAACTCATTACCAATTTAAGTATTGAGAAGACAGAGGCACTCAAAGCTGATGGTACAATTAGTGGTGGTATGGTACCTAAGGTCGATGCGTGTATTGAGGCACTGCGTGGTGGGGTAAAAAAAGCCCATATTATTGATGGTAGGGTAGAACACTCACTCCTTTTAGAGATTTTAACCAGTTCAGGTGTGGGTACCTGTATAGAGTTGTAGAGATTTCTCTTTTTTTGAGGTAATACTAAGGTAATACTTAAGGTTTGAGGTGTATAATTCTCTCATACGGTTATACTGTATTGAAAAAGCCAAACCTATCGCGAGGTAGGTACGGAAAGTCGTGGGCCTCTCGTAGGTAGCCAGACTACCAATAGATGTATACTGAAACCTATTTTAGGTTCTCATTTCTTCTATTACTTAAGTATTTTAGTAGCTCTTTTTGCATACTATTGCTTTTGTAAGTAGACATTCTTTTTCCTATCTATTCAACTTTACTCATAGGGGTAATAGTGAATAAAAGAGTTACTAAATACTAAAATACTTTTTATCTCATTTTCTGAGAAGCACCCAGATAAAATCACTTTACGGGTGTGTTGTTTTGTTCAAATCTACCTTTTTTCACCCCTCTCTTCTTTTAATTTGTAACACTCCTTAGTTTTTTTAGCTATAATTACCCTTAACTGTAACGAATGAATTTAGAAATTTTATGTAAGGAATGCACCATGCAATTTATTGAGACACGGGGAAATGATGGGAAAAAACCATCATCTGTGCCATTTTCAGATGCAATACTCAACCCTAGTGCCAGCTTTGGCGGACTCTATGTACCACAATCACTTCCATCACTCAATGAAGCGTTTTTAACCAAACACTTAGAGAGTGACTATAAAAGCCTTGCATTAGATTTTCTTCAAGCTTTTGAGATTGATATTGACCAAGAGGTTTTAGAGGAGGCACTGAGTCGTTATGATGCCTTTGATGACCCACAAAACCCTGTTCCTCTTGTTGGGATTGAAGAGGATTGTTTTGTGTGTGAACTCTACCACGGACCTACACGTGCATTTAAAGATATGGCACTACAACCATTTGGGTCTATCTTAAGCCACTTAGCAAAAGAGCGTAATGAACACTACCTCATTATGGCAGCTACTAGTGGTGATACAGGTCCAGCAACCCTAGAGACATTTAAAAATCAATCTCATGTAAAAGTAGCGTGTTTGTATCCTGATGGGGGAACATCAGATGTACAAAAGTTACAGATGGTCACAGAAGATGCACCAAACCTTAAAGTGATTGGTGTGCATGGAAACTTTGATGATACACAAAATACCCTCAAAGAGCTTTTAGCTTCTGATGATTTTAAAGCAGAGTTACAAGAGCGAAACATTCAACTCTCAGCAGCAAACTCTGTTAACTTTGGACGTATTATCTTCCAAGTTATCTACCATATTCACGCCTATTTAGGATTGGTACGTAATGGTACCATTAAGATGGGTCAGAAGAGTTATTTGGTTGTTCCTAGTGGAAACTTTGGGAATGCTCTAGGTGGATACTATGCAAAAAAAGCAGGATTGCCTATTGAGAAGATTTTAATCTCTTCTAATGTAAACAATATCTTAACAGATTGGATTGAAAAAGGGGTGTATGACATCTCTGAGCGTACCCTTGTCTTAACAGAATCTCCAGCGATGGATATTTTAAAGAGTTCTAATATTGAGCGTATTATGTTTGATAAATTTGGTGCAGAGCGTACTAAAGAGCTTATGGAGAGCCTTGCAAAAGAGAACCGTTTTGCTTTAACACAAGAGGAGTTAGCCTCTCTTCAAGAGGACTTTAGTGCAAACTTCTCAACCGATGAGGAGTGTGAAGAGGTAATTGCTGAGTATGCGAAGAAGGGGTATATTATGGACCCTCATACAGCAACGTGTATGAAAGCGTACCGTCAATTAAAAGAGAAAGCACTCCCTACTGTACTCTATTCAACAGCTGAGTGGACAAAGTTTAGTACCACCGTAGCAAAAGCGTTGGGTGCTGAGGTAAAAGATGACTTAGACGCATTAGAGTGGGTTGAGTCTACGGCTAAAGTGAGTGTCCCTCCTATGATTAGAGGGCTATTTAGCAAACCTATTCAACACAGTGTGGTGGTGAATAAAGAATCTATTAAAGGAGAGATGTTAAATTTTTTATAGTTTAACATAACGTAAATGTTGGGAAAATATTGGTTATCTTTTGTTGTTGTATCGGTTTTAAGTGAGGGGCTTGTTGCACAAACGAGTAAGTATTGTAATCCATCTATTAAGAAAGGAGAGCAGTGTAACCCTTATAGCACCCATTTTATTATTGCAAAAGATATTACCTACCAATCAGACCGACAAACCCTGATTGTCAAAAAAACCCTTCCTTTACCTCCGAAAGAGGTTACAGAGCCTCTCTCTGTTGAAGAGTTAATTGAGAAGTATGTTGAAGTCGAAGAGCCTATTCGCTACCAGACCATAGAGGAGCGTTATATTCCTCTTCACCCAGAAGAGGGGAACAATAGCTTCATCATTCACCAAACCCCTCTTGTTCCCTCTCTACCCCTTGCCTCTTCAGATGCTAATAACACTTCAAATACGTATGGTTTGTATACCATTCAAAAGGGTGATACCCTTAGTACGATTGCTCAAAAGTTTCAGCTTACAACAGAGCAACTGCGTCGTTTAAATGGTTTAAAGCGAGATGCTATTATTCACGTGGGTAAATCCCTCAAAATCCCCCATTCTCAAAAGTATATCGACACCCTCTTAAGTGGTATCTATATAGTCGAATCTGGAGATACACTAGGGAGTATTGCTCAAAAATATAACCTCACCTCTAAAGCCATTATGAAGCTCAATCAACTTAAAAAAGGTAAGCCTATTCGTATTGGGCAGAAGTTGAAACTTCCCTTTGGGAAGATGGCTAAGATGCAGAAGAAGAGAGAGCGTTTAGCAAAGCAGAAGAAGAAGAAACACTATAAAACCAAACGGGTAAAATCTTTTGGTAAGCATCGTTTACGTGTCACAGCAACAGCATATAGCTCTCATAGAGGACAGACAGATAGTACCCCATTCTTAGCAGCGTGGAATAACCGTTTACGTCCTGGTATGAAGATTATTGCTGTATCGCGTGACCTCTTAACACGTTATGGTATGCGTAATGGAACAAAAGTAAAAATTAGTGGACTTTCAGGCTATTATAGGGTACGTGATAAGATGAATAAGCGTTACCGTAAACGTATTGATATCTATATGGGAGTCAATCGAAGAAGAGCGTTACGTTGGGGTAAACGCTCGGTGGTTATCTACTGGTAGAGAGTGATAAGCCATCTTTTTAAGCATCTTTAAACAAGGGTAAACCAGTGACCAAAAAAGCCTAATGTTTGTAGGGTTTGTAGAAGGTAGTAGATACCAATAAGCCAGACAAACCAGACAGCACTCAGTAGGTGTCTACGGTAGGTAATAGGGTTAACGGTATAGGTCTTTGGCTCATTTAAGAGTGAAAGATTTGGAATAAACAGAGGCACACTTTGACGATATGCTTCATACTCTTCTCCAAAAATACCCAAAAGGTCTTTCTCCTCTTTCTTCATAACATTTCTATAATAGAGTACATAGACAATAGCAAAGAGTGCAGGAAGAAGAAGGGTCTTTGTTAAGAAACCAAATCCGATAAATCCAATGAAACTAAAAAAGTAGAGAGGATTTCGTGTCATAGAGTAGGGACCAGATTGAATGAGTGAACGATTTTTATACCCTGCAATGTAGAGTGAACACCACATTCTTCCAAATGAACCAATAGCAAGGAGAAAAACCCCAACCATAAAGAGCAGTGATGCAAAGATTTGAGAGTGAACCTCCCAATAACTTGTGGTGTTTAGACAAAACAGAATAATGCCAAAGGCAATAATACGGCTTAAGATAATGCGATTTCGAGGAGAGACAAGCCTCTCTTTTAGGGATGGTGTGTTATCACTCATGATGACCTCTTTTTTCAATAATTTAGAAGAGGAGTATATATGAAATTAGATAATAAAGTTATTAAACCTCTTTGAAGGGTGCTTTCTCTCTACTCAAGAGATTCGGCTAACTCAAGGATTTCGAGGTAGGTTTCACTCTTCTCTTCATACTCTGCTTCAGCTTGAGAGAGTTCTTGTGTGAGTGTAACTAAGCCTCTCTCTTCATAGCACGATGGGTCGTACAAACAGCTATTGATTTGGTCTATTTTCTCCTCTAGGGCTTCAATCTCTTGGGGGAGTTTCTCTAGGAGTTGTTGCTCTTTGTAGCTGAGTTTGGTTTTGGTTTTGACTCTTTGGGGTTCACTCTTTTGTGGTCTATTGACCTCTTTTTCTAAAGATTGAAGCTCTTTAATCTCTTTTTCTACCTCAAGGTACTCTGTATAACTCTGGAAAGACTCCTCAACCACACCCTCTCCTTTAAAGATGAAGAGTTTTGAGGCAATTTTGTCTATGAAGTATCTATCGTGAGAAACAAAGAGCAATGCACCTTGAAAAGCGATGAGTTTCTCCTCTAAAATAGTGATGGTTTGAATATCTAAGTCATTGGTAGGCTCATCTAAAATAAGACACTCTACATTTTTGGTAAAGAGTAGGGCAAGGGCGACACGGTTCTTCTCTCCACCACTGAGTTGTGCAATCTTTTTGGTCATATACTCCTCAGGAAAGAGAAAGGTTTTAAGGTAGGCATAGACGTGCATATGGTTGCCTTGAAAGTCTACGTGGTCACCACCATCTGGACAGAAGGTCTCTATGAGGGTGTGTTCATCGTTGAGCATCTCTCGGTGTTGGTCAAAGTAGCCAATGCGAAACTCTCCTCTTTTAATCTCTCCACCATTGGGTTTGAGTCGTCCAAGAAGTAATTTAAGGAGGGTTGATTTCCCTGCACCATTAACACCTACAATGGCAATCTTGTCACGTTGGAGTATACGAGTGGTAAAGTCTTCAATGAGGAGCTTGTCTGCTATGGAGAAGTTGAGGTGTTCAATGTCAAAGAGCATTTTACGTTTACTTAACCCCTTTTCACCTCTCCAACTCTTCTTTTCACGCTCTAGTTCTACTTGCATCTTACGAATGAGTGTAGGGTTCTTTTTGGCTTGTTCTCTTAGCTCAAAGACTCTGGCTTTTCGCCCTTGGTTACGTTTTTCTCTAGCACGTACACTCTTTCCTAACCACTCCTCTTCACGTTTGAGTAGTTTAAGAAGGGTGTCGTGACTCTTTGCTAAGGACTTCATACGCTCCTCTTTTTGTACGAGATAGTCACGATACCCCCCTTTGTAGCTCACTAACCCTTGGTTCTCTACCTCTACTACACGTGTGGCGATGGTGTCAATGAAGTGTCTATCGTGAGAGATGAAGAGGAGGGTAAACTTCTCTTTGAGTAAAATCTCCTCTAAAAACTCTACCATATAGACATCAAGGTGGTTGGTTGGCTCATCCAGTAGCAGTACATCAGGCTTTTTAAGTACCAGTGAAGCCAGTGCCACACGACGTTGCTCTCCTCCTGAGAGAGAGATAACCAGACGATGCTCATAGGCTTTGAGTTTAAACTCTTGTAAAATACGCTCAATCTTATCATCTAAGTTCCACGCATTGTGGTGGTCTAAGTAGGCACTAATGGCTTCTAACTCAGCAAGTAGTTCTCTGTTTTCAAAATCTTCAGCTACTTGAAGGCTAAGGGTTTTATGTCTCTCTTGTGCTGTTTTGAGTTCACTGAGTTCATTTAAAATGGCATCACGCACACTGAGTGTTGGCTCAAAGGTAGGTTGTTGGGCTAACATCTCTATATGGACAGTGCTATTGACCACCCGTTTTCCCTCTGTTGGCTCTTCACTCCCTAGAGCAATCTTCATTAAGGTAGACTTTCCACACCCATTTTGTCCAACAATGGCAATACGCTCCCCCTCATTGAGGTGAAAATCGACATCATTTAGAAGAAGTTTAATGTCGTACTGTTTTTTAATATGAAAAAGGTCTATGAGTGCCATGGGGTATCCTTGCAATAAAGTGGTGGCATTATAACATAGGAAAGGTTTTGGAAGAGGTAGCCCCTTTTATGTTATACTCTAAAAGTGTTATTCATATTAAAGGAGGATGGAAGATGTTTATGTTTGTCATTGTAGCTTTACTACTCATTGGTATAGGTGTATACTATATGGTACGTGCATTGAACTATAAGAAGTATTGGATTCCAATACAAGGGCGTATCAAAGCCCATAAAAAAGCACGCACAGAGACGCCTATTGATAATGGTACGAGTACACCTAGTAGCTTTGAGCAGGTTAGTTATAGTGTAGGAAAAAAAGAGTATGCCATTTGGACATCATACAGTACAGCCTTTCCATATAGAGTAGGTAGCACCATTCCTATACGTTATCACCCCTTACATCACAACGAGATGGTCATTGATACCTTTGGACGGCTCTACGTTTTGCCTCTTTTTTTGATTGTTCTGGGTATTGCTCTGCTTTATCTCTCTTTTATGTCAGTGATGGGAGGATAAGTCATGCAGAAAAAAGGTCTAGGTAGGTATGGTTTAGTATGGTTATTTTTAATAGTAGTAGGAGGAGAGTGGCTCTATGGAGGGTGTCACTTAGCACCCCACTTAAAACCGTTTGCAACACGCCTATCTAGCTCAGAAGTAGCACAGTATAGTCACGATACACAAAAGAGTGCTTCAGCACTTAAGGGGTTGTGTCTTTGGGAGATTGCTTTTGATGAGGAGGGGTATGCGTGGAAGATGCTTTTAGTGAGTAATCCTAAGCAACCCAAAGGGGCATTTTGGTTTTTGCCTCACGATGATGAGAATGAGGCATTTCAAACAGCCATCTATGCCACTCAACGCTATGGAGGGGGATTTTTGGCTGTGGTAGCAGACGATAGACGCTACTTTCACGGACAAGACCCTAACCGAAACTTTGGAACAACCAAAAAGGTGGCACAAACGTGTGCAAAACAGCACCATCAAGCCCCACTCTATACGAAGATAGTCTTTGATACGATGGCATATTATAAAGGAGCATCTATGCCGTATCTCTCTTTACATAACAATAAAGAGGGGTGGTATGGTAATGGTGGAAGTGGAGGGGTCTCTATGTTACATAGTAGTCGCTCAGTAAAGAGTTACTCTCCCTATACCGTGACACCCCATACAAAAGGCTTAGCCGATGAAGATAACCTAGTCTATATTGCAGGTTTTTCAACCACACCACCTAAAGAGAAGCTCTCTAGAGTGTTACGATTGGGATTGAATGTGAAGTATGAAGTGGTGAATGCTCGTCGGAATGATTGTTCTATGTCAAACTATACGCTACTAGGTAGAGGAAGTAGTAACTACTTCAACCTTGAGGCTCAAAAGGGAGATTTAGTGACCCATAAGCAAATGGTCGATAGAATCATAGGTGAGATTCAAAGGAGAAGATAGGATGAAATATCTATTAGGATTGATGGTATTAGGAAGTATGGTGCTTTATGCAGATAGTATGGAGATTAAAACAGGTGACGGATATAGGGTTCAAACACACTCCGTAGAGGGGCGTTTTGAGAGTCCTCATCAGAGTCAATTTCCCTATGTCTGTTATGACAAACGTGTCAAAGTGGTTGTAGATGGGGAGATGTACTTGAAATATAAAGGGTGCCAACGTTTTAATACTTCGTGTAAACGTATAGGAAGAGCGCACTTTGGTCGATACCCTAACGACTATAAAGCCTCTCAGGCATTAAAACGTTGTCTTCGTGCAACCCCTCGTTTTGTCGATTAGTAGGGTAGTGTAACAGCGTAAAAAGGAGTCTTATATGGCGTGTGATTCAGGTGTAGAAGAGATAAAAGATGAGGTGCAACAAGATGTTGCTAGTGAAGAGAAAAAAAAGAAGGAGAGTAGTATGGGTTCAACATTAGTCAATAGAAAAATGCCAGCATTTAAAGTAGAGGCGTATGATGCAAAGAGTGGTCACTACACAGAAGTAAGCAGTGAAGATTATGAGGGTAAATGGACAGTAGTCTGTTTCTATCCTGCTGACTTTACCTTTGTGTGTCCTACTGAAATTGCAGCGATGAATGCGAAAAAAGATGAGTTTGATGCACTCGGTGTTGAGATTTTAGCTGTCTCAACCGATACAAAATTCTCTCATAAAAGATTTGTTGAGACTGAACCTCTTTTAGAGGGACTTCAACTGATGATGGGTGCTGACAGTAAAGGCGATATGACAAGAGCTTTTGGTGTAATGATTGAAGAGGCAGGACTTGCTTTAAGAGGACGTTTCTTGTTTAACCCTGAGGGAATTTGTGTGGCTCAAGAGGTACAAGCTCCAATGGTAGGACGAAATGTCAATGAGTTCTTAAGACAAGTAAGAGCGTGGCAACATGCTACCAAAACGGGTGAAGTGTGTCCAGCTGGTTGGGTAGAGGGTGGTAAAACACTTCCTGTCAATACAGACGCTGAACCAATGACGGGTAGAGTAGGTGACTACATTACCCTAGAAGAGATTACCAAAGCATAATCTCTCTACGCTTCCCCTTGTAAGATGGAGGGGGAGCAGATTTTTTCTACTTTTAAGGCTTAGTAAAGTTCATCTTGATATATTCTTCAAAACTCTTTAGAAGGATTCAAAATGTTAGAACTCATCATTGTTTTATACTCCCTTTATACCTTTATGCGTGTTTACATCTCTGTGATGCAAATAGGCTATATTAACCAAGAAAAACGTAAAGAACCCGTCTTAATGTTAGCAGGAAAGTACCTTGTTGCAGGAAACTATGCTGTTGCTAAGGAGAAAGTAGCCCTTGTTGAGCATTTTGTGGATTATCTTATGTTTATCTGGTGGGTACTCTCTGGATTTGCGTGGCTTTCGTCATTGGTACAAGTAGAGAGTAGTACGCTTCAAGCAGTACTCTTTTTGTTTGGTTTTACAGCCATTAATTTTCTTGTGGGACTCCCTTTTGAACTCTATACCAAATTTAAAATAGATGAAGCGTTTGGCTTCAATAAGATGACACCGAAGATGTTTTTGCAAGATACCTTGAAGTCTATGGCACTCTTTGTGGTATTTGGTGGGGCTATTTTTGCTCTTTTAGCGTGGATACTCACAAGCTTTACTCTGTGGTGGCTGTGGGGCTTTATGCTTATGTTTACCATTGCACTCTTAGCCAATGTGCTTATGCCTACGTTTATGGCAATGTTTAACAAGTTTACCCCCATAGAAGAGGGTGAACTCAAAAGTGAAATCTCAGCGATGATGGAGAAAGTAGGACTCAAAAACGATGGTATTTTTGTGATGGATGCTAGTAAACGCGATGGTAAACTCAACGCTTTCTTTGGAGGGTTAGGAAAATCTAAGCGTGTGGTGTTGTTTGATACCCTCATTGAAAAACTCAACACCAAAGAGCTTTTAGCTGTCATTGGACACGAGCTAGGGCATTTTACACACGGTGATATCTGGAAAAACCTTGCATTGATGGGTGGGTTACTCTTTGTGGCATTCTACCTCTTTGGTCACTTGCCAGATAGCCTCTTTATTCAGATGGGTGTTGTGCCTCAAGCAGGGGTGCAGATTGCGATGTTGATGCTTCTGTTACCACTGTTAAGTTTTGTGTTTACTCCATTTATGTCAGCTGTAAGCCGTCACAATGAATATTCAGCCGACGCATTTGGTGCAGAGATGGGAGGCAAAGAGAACCTCGTCTCAGCGTTGATGAAACTTGTTACAGAAAATAAGTCATTTCCAAAGTCACACCCTTTAGTGATTTTCTTCTACTATACCCACCCACCAGTACTTGAACGCCTCAAAGAGCTAGGGTACGATGGCACACTCCCCCAAGAACCCACCCTTCCTAAAGAGGGTATCTTTGCATTTATAGACAAAGAGTAAAGGTTGTATTATGACAAATAGAGAACAATTCGTAGAATTAAAAGCATTAATCGGTAACGATAATGCTTTTAAAGAGCAAAATAAACTCTTGAAAGAACTTTTAAAGAAAAGTGATGGTGTAAGTGAGAAATATACTTCAACTCTTGATGAGATACATAACACTATAAAAGAGTTAAAAAAATCAAATGAACAACTTACTAAGCAAGTTAATACATTAGAAAATGAGATACAAAGTTATAAATTAAGATATGATTTATGTTTTTTTATTGGTGCTATTTGTATAGTATTACTCTTATATGCTGTATTAAAAGGTGTATAAATGTGTAAATGTGATGTTATTGGTTGTAGATATAGTGATTTTTTAGGCAATGATAGTATCTACTATGTAAAAGATGATGATACTTGTGAAGAATTTTGTTTATTTCATATACCTGAAAAGATAAAAGACAATGTACTTGCATCTCAAAAAAAGCTTTTGAAAGATAAAATAGTTGAGTATATTGAGTACATAAAAGCTAAAGGTTTAAAAACAATAGATTTTTCATCTTGTGTATTTCATGATGATTTTCCATCTGAAGCATTGAGAGATAAAGATTTTAAAGATGATACTTTTGATTTTTCTCATACTATAT
>Ga0256827_10001530_pt1 | contig 14842 bp, 10 predicted proteins | sample CV84metaG_FD_185977 | JGI IMG/M metagenome (GOLD analysis project Ga0256827, IMG submission 185977) | Hydrothermal vent microbial communities from East Pacific Rise, Pacific Ocean - CV84 | ecosystem: Environmental > Aquatic > Marine > Hydrothermal vents | place: Pacific Ocean: East Pacific Rise... | reverse complement strand
ATCCAGGTCAATTACGGCAATTCTTGGGTTGGCTTTATCGTTGATGACCAGCCATTTACCGTCATATTTACCGTCAGTCTCGGAGATAGCAGGGTGGTGTGTATCACCCCATGTGATCGATTTACCGCGAATATTACCCTGGGCAAGTACTTTTTTGGTATCGTCATCATACCCCCATCCCTGCCAAGGTTCCGGTGTAAATACACCAATATATTTGAGAATTCTCATAGATGGTACACCATATACCATAATTTGCCCGGACTGTCCGCCGGAACTGAATACCAAATACTTGTCACGTCCACCACTTGGCGTATAAGTCTTCGCCGCTGCCAAGAGATCTGTCTGTGTCAGTCCTCTTTCTTTCATCACCTTATCCAGGGCACTGGCACCAAACAGTGTTGAAACACTGAGTGCAGAACCAAGGACAAGTGATGCAAATTTGCTTAACTTGTAACTCATTTTTTCCTCCTGTGAATTTTAGTCAATAATACAAACAGCATTATTGCCCATGTGTTTATTGTATCTTATTATTGTTATAAATTTAATTGATTTGTATCAAGAACTTAACACTAATTTAACATTTATGTCTGGAGAATTGTGTCATACCCAATGCAAAGAGCACTACACCTGTAGGGTCGGTTTACCGACCAAAAAGAAATTTGGAATGCAATAAGGCCGGTAAACCGACCCTGCTGTTAAAATTTATATTTGAGATTGGTGTAGACATAGCGTCCGGGTTCATTCATCAGCATCACATCGTTTCCGCCCGTGATCAGTGTCAAATCTTTGTACGTATTGGAAACAGCGTAGGTTGCATCAAAGAGATTGTCTATGCCTACAATAATTTCAAAATCCCCTATCTGTTTCGTACCTCTTAGATTTACAATACCATACCCGTCAAGCGCCTGTTCACCATTTTCCCCATCATAGTCTGACCAGTTGGCAGCAGCAACAAGTTCCGCACGAAAACTCAAGCTGTCATCCCAGTCATAATTGGCTGCAGCATTCAATTTGAACGGCGGGATCTCCGGCATATTCGTACCATTCTGCCCTGTAAGCGGATCCTCTTTCTTGCCTCTCTGGTATGCCATACCATACTCAAAATAGAGTGATTCTGTCGCAATATAGGTACCGCTCAGTTCAAACCCGTAAATGGCAGAATCCCTGTTCTCAAATGTTTTTAAATCGGCATTATAGAAAATAAAATCCTGCAGATAACTGTAAAATACCTTCCCTTTGACGGTCGCATCCTCAAACTGCATATCGAAACCGATATCAAATTCATTATTGACCACTTTGTCAAGATCAGGATTCCCTATCTCTTTACCCATTTTGTCATGGTAGTAGAGCTCTTTTCCGTCCGGTACTCTTGATGCAATACCAAAACCGGCAAAAAATTTCATAGACTCACTGCTTTTATAGGTAGCAAAAATACTGCCGTCAAGCCCATCGTAACTATTGTCCGACACACCTGGCCTTCCCGTAGAAACAGTGGTATCGTTATATCGAAGTCCCAAATCAATACTCAACGTATCAAGCGCAATCTTGTCTTTCATAAAAAAGGCATAATTTTCTGTATCGACATCCCAGATACTGTGAAAGCGTTTTGCCGGGAAAGGGTTACTATTTTTATAATAGGCACCATCCCAGTTTCTCAGGCTGTAATCAAGTCCCACTGCCAAAGCATGGTTCTCTATGTCAAATTCATTTTTAAGCTTGGCACCCTGCATCTTTGTTTGCAAATGATGTGTGATTTCCCCTTTTGTTTTTACCGATTTCCTGTTTTGGTTGGACATAGGGTGGTCTACTTCTGACTGATAAAGGTTCAGCGAGAGTTTTTTTGAATATTTCCCCAACTCTTTTGCAGTATATTCCATTGTATAGATATCACTGTCATCATACGTTGCATCCATTGGCGTATTGGGATAGAGTACATCGTCACTTCGGTTACCCGTATAGCTCAGCCTCAACTCCTGGGTATCGGTAATATTCCAGAAAAGTTTTGCCAGCAGTGTCTTTTTTTCATAGGCATCCATATCTCTTTTCCCGGGAAGATATGCCATCCCTTTCGATGCAGGATGAGATTTGATATAAAGATCCTGCTGCTGGGCAAAATCATTGCCGTCTCCATCTTCATACTGTTCACTCTTCTCGGCAGAACCGCTTAAAAGAAACCGGACAGTATCATTCCCCCCGGAAAGAGAGAATGCCCCTTTCTGATACCCCCAGCTTCCAAAACCGACATTCAAATCGCCGTGCAGTTCTTTCTCCGGTTGAATAGTATGGATCTTCACATTGGCACTCAGAACCCCAAAATCTTCTACACCATAAGGACCTTCATTGATTTCGATATAGTCGATATTGTTGGTCAATACGTGTGAAACAGGAGGATCCATACGGTTTGGACAGGCACCATAGATCTTCGCCCCGTCTATCGTGACATTGATATTGTCTTTTTTCTGCCCTCTGACAATGACATCGTTGGCAACACCGGACCGCCTGACGATAGAGACGCTCGGAGACTGCTTAAACAGTGCTTCGGCAAGATCGGCGGACTTGATATCGTCTCCGTGCACATCTTTCACCACTTCTGTATCAACCTTGGCCTCTACATCGATTGTCCCCAGTTCCGCTTCGGCAGCATACAACGATACTGCACAGATCATCGAGAGATAAATTCCCTTTTTCATTTGTAACTCCTCCAAAATTCTTTTTGGTTATTGTTGCATGCTTGTGTTAATTCTCTGTTAATTTAACCCGGATGAGGCATTAAAATTGTCCATTATCCCGGATTATGCATTAGAATTGTCCGGGTTTATATCAGATCCACAATGAGTTTATATTCTCTGTTGTCCAGGTATATGTTGATTTTGTCTAAAATATCTTTCTCTTTTTGACTTAAAGCATATTGAGCAAGTTCCTCTAAAACCTCTCTACACGCTCTTGCTCTTCTTTTGCGGGCATACATTTTTATCGTGTCGAAAAGTTCACTCTTTGCAGCTGCATCTAACTTCAGTAACGTTTTCGGGCTCTCGTATCGTTCTAAAACTTTTAGTTCGCCCAATACATTGGAGAGCTGCGTGTAAAACGCTTCGAACACCCCTCTGTTCAGCGTCTCTTCCAACTCTTTCGATATTTCACCAAGTGCGGTCGCCCCTATATGTGCACTGAGCCCTTTGAGCGTATGTGCCACTCGCTGAAGCTCCTTATCGTCCAATCCCTCCAGTTTCAACTCCCTGTAGCTGATATAAAAATCATTTAAAACTTTCCTGTAAAGCTTTGTATTGTCTGCCATGTGAGATAGTCCGACAGCCCTCTCGATATGTATAAACTCAGGTATCTCCATATCACTGTCATTTTGTGATTTTACCGTTGGAATGTCTATCTTTTCAGAGAGATATTTAAACAATACATCATAGAGTTTTTCTGCCTCTATCGGTTTGCTCAAATGCATATTCATGCCACTCTCCCGAGTCTTGTCGACATCTTCCCTCATCGCATTTGCCGTAAGGGCTACAATTGGAATATCTTTATCTTTTTCTCTTATGCGCCTGGTAGCTTCAAATCCATCCATGATCGGCATCTGCAAATCCATAAGTATCAGTTCATAATGGTCGCTCCCAAACATATCGACAGCCTCTTGACCATTGTTGGCGATAGCTACCTCTATGGCACTCTCTTCAAGGAAACCTAAAACGATCTCCTGGTTTATCTCATTATCCTCCACAAGAAGAATTTTAGACTTTTTGAGTGACGTGATATTGAAATCTTTATGATCACTCTCCTCTATCTTGGAGATATCACCCTTTTCCAACGCTATCTCAACTATAAATTTGCTGCCGCTATTTTCTTCACTCTCTACCCAGATTTTACCACCCATTAACTCTACCAACTGTTTCGATATCGAGAGGCCCAACCCCGTCCCGCCATATTTTCTCGTGGTACTTCCATCCGCCTGGGAAAACGATTGGAAAAGCCTGCCTTGCTGCTCTTTCGAGATACCTACACCACTGTCGATTATCTCAAAGCGTATTTTACTTTCAGGCTCTCTGAAAATTTGTAGTTTGACATACCCTTTTTCCGTGAATTTTATGGCATTTCCAATGAGATTTATCAATATTTGATATATTCTTAAAGCGTCACCATAATAGACAGGCTTTCCCCTGCAGTTACATATCAGTTCAAATTCAAGTCCTTTTTCCCGGGCTTTCAAATTGGTAATCTCTTTGATGTTGTGCAGTAACTCTTTCATATCGAAGTTAATTTTGTGAATTTCCAGTTTCCCTGCTTCTATCTTGGAAAAATCCAAAATATCATTGATAATGGTCAGCAGTCTTTTCGCACTGGTATCGATCTGTTTTATATAATGGTTCTGTTTTTCATCTAAAGATGTTTTCAACACCAACTGCGTCATGCCGATAATACCGTTCATCGGCGTTCTTATTTCATGAGACATATTTGAGAGGAATTCCGATTTCAGCCTCGTGGATTCTTCTGCTTTCTGTTTTGCGATCTCGAGTTCTTTTTCTCTCTCTTTCAACAGTGTCAAATCAATGACACAGCTTATTCTAATGCTCGTATCGGATATTTTTGCATCCTGCCCCGTAAGGAGTGCCGGAAATACTGTTCCATCAGCCTTGACGACATTGGCCTCATAGGGAGTAGCGATTTTCTCTTTTAAATGTTTTTGGATAATTGCTCTGGAATCTTCGGCAATAAATTTTGTTCTGTCTATATTGAGTGCCGCTTCTTTCGAGTGGAAATTGAACAGTTTTATCCCCGCATCGTTCATATCGATACATTTCCCATTTTCAAATACAACAATGCCTTCAATCGTGTTGTTGAAGAGATATTTGAACCGCTCTCTTTGTTCTTTCAGTGCCCGGCTCTGCTCTTCAAGCTCTTTTTCCGCTCTCTCTTCGGAGTCATACATAAGCACGATCCACCAACTGAGAAGTGAAATAAACATCCCGATGACAATGATAAGATCTCTAATATTTTCCTTCAGAAGAACCTGCTCCTCATGGCTGAGAGTTCCTCCATGGATAGAGAAGCTCATCCAGCCCACAAGCGCGAGAAAAGAGGCTATTCCTGTATTGATAATGATAAAATTGAGTATTTTCGACAGAAGAGAGCGGTGAATTTTTTCTTTGAAAAGTGTGAAAAGAGCGTTCGTGAATTTTGCTTTTATGGATGCTTCACTGTCTACCTTGCAGCTGTCGTGGCACAAGGAATCGAGTGTACAGCAGAGTGAACAGATATTTTTTGCTACCAGGGGGCAGTAAACCATATCTTCATCTTCATACCTGTGATTACAACTGGCACAATGGTTCGAAACGATCTTCTCCTTTTCTCTGGCGATATAGTATTTTCCTTTTGTCATATAGGCGATAAGCGGAGAGAGCACCATCGCTGTGATAAGCGCCAATATGGAAGAGTAACTCTGAAGAAATTCCCCGAATAGCCCCAGAAAAGCCAAAATAGAAACAATAGATGCAATCCCCATACTTCCCACGCCGACAGGATTGACATTGTAGAGGTAGGCTCTTTTAAATTCAATGATTTTGGGACTGAGTCCCCATGGCTTATTTATCGTTAAATCTGCAAACAGTGCGCCGATCCAGGCTATTGCAATATTTGAATAGAGCCCCAATATCGTCTCTAAAACATCGAAAAGACCAAGCTCCATCAGGAGTAGCGCTATGGCGATATTAAATATCATCCAAACGACCCTTCCCGGATGGGAATAGGTGATTCTTGAAAAAAAGTTTGACCACGCCAGACTTCCTGCATAGGCATTGGTCACATTGATCTTTATCTGCGACACGATGACAAAAAATGTTGCGGCACTCAGCGCGATGGAGGGGTTGTTGAAGATATAGGTATATCCTATATTGTACATCTCTATGGGCGTTTTCGCTTCATAGAGTGACAGGCCGCCGAAAACCGCAATAGCCGTCAGGAACAATCCCCCAATCTGCTTCAAGAATCCTATGATGATCCACCCCGGACCGGCAATCAGCATAGAGGCATACCATTTGAAGCGATTCTTTTCTGTAAGCGGCGGCATAAAGCGAAGGTAATCCACCTGCTCTCCGATCTGCGCGATAAGAGAGAGTGAAATACCCAGAGCGAAACCGAAATAGTGCCAGCTGAATGCGCTGCTCTGCGATAAAGTACCTTTAAAATTCGTAAAAATATCTATGGCTCGAGGCTCTTTCACAAGTATGGCGACAAAGGGAGCCACCATCATCACGACCCAGACAGGCTGCGTCAGAAGTTGCAGCTTGTTGATAAAGGTAAAGCCATAGAAAACCATGGGAATAATGATGACAGAGCTCAACAGATAGCCCCAGGAGAGAGGCAGGCCGAAGTAGAGTTCAAGTGCCTGTGCCATAATGGCGGCTTCCAGTGCAAAAAAGATAAAACTGAATGAAGCGTAGATGAGTGAAGTGAATGTAGAGCCGATATATCCGAAACCGGCGCTTCTTGTGATCAGGTCAATATCGATATTGTACTTTGCGGCGTGATAACTGATGGGGACAGCCGTGATAAAGATAATGATACTTGCAAGAAGGATAGCCCAAAATGCGGTAGAAAAACCATATTTGATCCCTATCCCGGCACCGATGGCCTCCAATGCCAAAAAAGATATGCTCCCGACCGCGGTATTGGCGATGCGGAATTCTGACCATTTTCTAAATGATTTGGGCGCGTAACGGAGAGAATAATCCTCGATTGTTTCATCGGCTACAAGCTGATTGTATCTCTGTTTCGTTTCTCTACTCTCCATTGGTTTCAAAATTTTGCAGTAAGCCCATACTTCATGAGCAAACCCTGTTTCTTCCGGATTCTTTGGCTCTGTATAAGGCATCGTCTGCCTTTTTCAGTGCACTCTCCAGGCTGTTTTCTGCTTCAAGAGAGAGTTCCGATATACCTAAGCTGACGGTAAAATGCAACTGCTTGTTACTCTCTGTCTCCAAACAGAAGCGTTCCGCCTTCTCTCTAATCTTTTCAGCAACTGTGTAGGCTCTGTCCAAATTCGCATCTGGCAGTAAAAGGACAAACTCTTCACCGCCATATCGACACACAATATCACTTTTTCTGCTGTTTTCCTTCAAAATATCCGACAAGGAGACAATAACCTCATCACCCGTCTGATGCCCATAGGTATCGTTTATATTTTTAAACTTGTCTATATCGAGCATAACAAGCGATATCTTTCGCTTCTCTCTTCGGGCCAGAGCGATCGTTTGATTTGAGAGTTGGATAAAATGTCTTCGGTTGTAGAGGTGCGTCATAGAGTCGGTCGAAGCCAAACGTTTTAACTCATTTTGCAATTTTGTAATTTTCAATTCTCTTTTTACTCTGGCCAACAGCTCTTTTGTTTTAAAAGGTTTTGCAATATAGTCGGAGCCCCCTACATTGTAAGCTTTTTCTATACTCTCTTCATCTGTCTTCGCGGTAATGAAAATAATTGGAATATCTGCTGTTTTCGGATTTCCTTTTAGCACTTGGCATACCTCATGACCATCCATCTCCGGCATCATAATATCCAAAAGTATCAGATCTACTTTTTCATCATTTACAATTTCCAACGCTTCTGCACCATTCGTCGACTCTATGAGATCATACTCTTTTAAAAGTTCACTCAGGATATCAAGGTTGGAAACCGTATCGTCTACTATCAGTATCGTTTCATTTTTCATGTATCGCCTTCGTAACAACGCTCTCGTTCTCATCGTTGAACCCCGGGAATATACTCCGGGGTAAACTCTCAAACTTCAGGGGCATTTTGCGAGAAATTTGGCAGAGACAGGAAGCTGCCCTATAGAGATTTTTTAATGTAGTGGCTACCCTCTTGAAGCGACATACTCAAGTCTGCCACACGTTGGGCATTTTGTGAAGTATAGGGTTTTTTGACTACCCTTTTCAAATCGTTCACACAGACATGTAAAAAGTTTAACAGATAATCAAGTTCAGGATTTTTAACTTTCGATTTCAGTTCCATCTGCTGCGATTCAAGCTGATTGATCACGGCAAGAGCAGAGCTTCCTTTGTCTCTCTTTTTATAGGCAGAAACAATATTTTTTGAAAGTTTCTCCTGTGTCGAAGCAAGTTTGGCAAGTTCTGCCGTATTGCCTTTCGCATATGTCATGGATGTACCCAATCCGATCATTACTATTGCCGATATGATTAATCTTTTTAACATTTTATCCTCCATTTTAAAAGTCTCTCTAAAGTTTATATGAAATAATATCATCCATTAACTTTATATTAACTTTTATGAATATTTTTTGTAAAAAAGAGGCGAAAATAGCTTATTTTGGGCTATCTGAGCTGATAGCGCAGTGTCAAATTAACTGTTTTGGGAAGCGACACAGGAATATTCTTCGTACTGATTGGAAATGACTTCTCTATGGCTCTTCGGGCCGATGTATGAAATACTTTGGGGCCTTTGACTGAGATCTTTCCTACATGGCCGTTGGCAAGTATGGTAAATCTTACTTTTACCGCTCCCTGCATCCCTCTTCTTCTGGCAATACGCGGGTAACTTTTGTTCCGGTTGATCTTCTGTCTTACCGTTGCTAAAAAACGATTTTTTTGTGAAACACTGGCATGCCCGCTTCCTTGACGCTTTAAACCGACACGGCTGTTTGTCGTTATACGTTTTTTAACCCGTTTTTTTATGGTTTTTTTCTTCTTTTTTCTCTTTTTCTTTTTAATGACAGGCTTTTTTACTTTGGGAACAGGAATTGCTTTAGGTTTGACAGGCTCAGGAATAATTTTCTCCACAACCGGTGCTTCCTTTACAATAGGTTCTGGCTCTGGCTCTGGTTCCGGTTCCGGTTCTTTTTCAACAATCGGTTCCTCTTCTGCTACCTCCTCTTTAACCTCAGGAAGTACTTCGGGTACAAATTCACTTACACAGAGTTGAATCGTACTGTCCTGTGCCGCCTGATCTGTAATTATACAGGAACGCATCAGATAAAAATAGCTTCCGAATACCAGGAGATAAAGCAGTGTTGTAATAATGAATGAGACCAGATTGCGATGCTTGACCACTACTTCCCTTTTATCCCGGATGATACATGCGTGTCAGTGAGTATTTTGTTCATACACATTTCGGGTTTATCCTAAATTCAAGAATGTGAAGTGTATCAAATATATTGTAAATAACGGTTAATCCAGATCAATTCCCGATACCGGCAAAGAGAAAAACTAAACCAGGTAAATCACCTCTTCCGGCTCCACAATATGCGCCTTGGCATGCAACGCATTTTCAAGTACACTTCGGAGTATTACCTGCTTGTCCTCTTCCCCGTGAATAAGATAAATACGCTTGAGATCTTCTATCTGCGATATCCATTTGACAATACCTTTCTGGTCGGCATGGGCAGAAAATCCATTGATAGTATGGATACTTGCTTTGATGAGAATATCTTCATTATAAATTTTTACCCATCGTGCACCATCAACAATATGTCTTCCCAGAGTCCCGACTGCTTGATACCCTACAAAAATAACCGCATTCTTTTTATTCCATAAGCGGTTTTTAAAATGATGCAGTATACGGCCGCCGTTGCACATACCGCTCCCCGCAATAATAATCGTACGGGTATCCATATCATTGATCGCTTTGGAAGCTTCTACATCAAGAGTATAGACAAGATTTTCAAAATTAAAAGTTGCACCATCTTCCGATTTTATCTTTCGGCATTCACTGCTTAATAATTCCGAATAATTTCTATATACCTCCGTTGCACGCGTTGCCATAGGACTGTCAACAAACACTTTACACTGAGGCAGCTCTTTCCTCACATACATCTGTTTCAGAATACAAAGGATCTCCTGGGTCCTTTCCACTGCAAATGACGGAATAATCACATTCCCCCACTCTTTCATCGTCCGAATAATTACACTTTTAAATTCTGCCACAGTATCTTCAACACTTTGATGGTCACGGTCACCATAGGTAGATTCCACATACAGATAATCGGCATGGGTGCAGGGAGCAAGATTTTGCATGACAATATTACTATCATTGCCTATATCTCCGGAGAAAACAATGGTATGATCCACACCATTCTCTTGGTAGCCTATTTCAATAAAAGCTGCCCCAAGAATATGTCCTGCATCTCTGTACGTAACCTCTATATTTTCTTCCAGAAGAAATGCGTGGCCATATTCAGGATAATGCCAACTGAATTCAAATACATTTTCTACATCCTCTTCCGTATACAACGGTGTTGAAACTGTCTCTTCTTTTCCCTGCCTTTGTGCCTTTTTATACTGGGTGTCAAAATCTTCTTTCATGATTTTTGCACTGTCAAGCAAAATGATCTCTGCAAGGTCACGGGTAGCAGAAGTGGCATAAATTTTTCCGCTAAACCCCTCTTTTACCAATTTGGGTATACGGCCAACATGGTCCAGGTGCGCATGTGTCACCAAAAGATAATCCACTTCAGAGGGATCAAACCCAAACGGGCCGTAGTTACGTTCCTCCTGCTGCCCCTGGAACATACCGCAATCCACAAGAATTTGCGGTCCCCCGTCTATCGTAAAGAGGTGACAGGACCCTGTCACCACTTCTGCAGCACCGTAAGAGACGACTGTAGCCATGAAAACTCCTTTTAAATTTTATTTTGGATTCAATACCTATACTATTTCGGTATTTCAAACGCTTCTTCTGTCTGTGTCACATACTTTCTGCGTATATCAAACTTCAATCCGGCCAGATAACTCACCAGAACAACACTGACACCCGTCGCTACCAATATATTGTAATCAAAGGTTAACTCAAGGGCAAGCACCACCGCCGTCAACGGAAGTTTCATCACTACCCCCATAAATACGGCAGAACCTACAGCGGCAAAGAAAAAAGGTTCAAAAGGAAACTGTGAATAAAACGTAATAATTTCACCATATCCGTATCCGACCAGCGCCCCAATACTCATTAATGGAAGAAAAAGTCCGCCAACAGCATTGGAATAGAGTGAAACCGTTGTCCCGATAATACGCAAAACAATAATAAGGAAGATAAAATAGACAGAGATAGACTCTTTGTTATTGATAAGATGCATCACGATCGCTTTTCCCGAAAATGCAGCATGCGGTTCAATCAGCAGTACTGTTCCTACTACACCGCCGCCTATCAGGGAGAACACCATATTTCTCATTGTACGGAATTTTTTAAAGACTTCAAGGTCGATCATATGCAAAAGCCGTTTTTTCATAAAAAGATACAGATAGACAAAAAGGGTAATAAATGGAATAAATACCAAAATAGGCATCACGTAATAGTAATCAAACTCTTTTCCCAAAGAGCTGTGAAAGGAGATGGAATCCAAAAACTTGACAGAGATGGAAAAGGCGATTACCGAACTTAAAATAACATAGCCCACATACTGTTTAATAAACTGGTAGGCAATATTTTCTATAGAAAAAACAATCCCGGTAAGCGGAGACACAAAGATTGCTGCAATACCGCTGCTTGCCCCCACACTGATCATCATCTTGATCAACATGGTCGGCAATTTGAAGAGACGATGAATCTGATATGCCACCATTGCCCCCATACTGGCAGACGGCCCTTCCGTACCTACGGCATATCCGCTGGAGATAGAAAGGGTGGATGCAATAATTTTTAGAAAAAGTGTTTTTACGCTGATGATCAATGTATTTTGACTCACAGAGTCGGCAATCTCCGTCAAGCCATATTCACGGATATAGTTGTCTTTTGAAATAAGATAGTTAACAAAAAAGATTGCCACAGTAGGGACAACATACAGATACCAAGCCGGTAAAACAGGGATTGTTTCAAAAGGATTGCCCATAAACAGCAGATGCGTAGTAAAGCCTATCAGCATCTCATAGAAAGTAATAAAAAATCCACTGATAATACCAGTCAACAATGTTGCTATTATCAGTTTGATGATCATTGCGGTATCTATCCTTTTATTTTCAGTAATTCATTATATACTTTTTTAAATAAAAGACTCTACACCATAACCCGCTTTAAATCAAGTAATACCCGGGTACCTTCCCCTTTCCGTGAATGTATCTGTATTGCTATTCCCTCTTCATCACAATATGCTTTGACCAGAGCCAGGCCGATCCCCTTGCCTTCCCGTTTGCTGTCACTCTGATAATAACGTTCATAGACTTTCAACAGTTCCGCCTCATCCATTCCCACACCTTCGTCCTTGATCACAAGCGTACCTCTCTCAAACAGTACAGAGATCAGTGATGTTTTCGCTGAATACTTCATCGCATTCATCAAAAGATTGTCTATCATCTTCTCAAAACCGATCCTGTCAACTTGAATGGTCAAGGCAGCACTATCAAGATGAAACCTGTTTCGTCCAAATGATTCAAGTGTGTCTATCCGTGTACGCATGAGATGATGAAGCTCCACCTCTTCTTTTGCAATTGGATGGATCTCCTTATTGATGCTGTATACCAACTCTTCATACAGCCGTTCAAGCCTTTCGGAGGAAGCTTCAATACGCTCCAGACGCTTAAGAGATTTTTCCTCCTTTCCCACGTTTCGTTTCAGCATTGATACATTGGCTTTGATGGTGGAAAGCGGGATATTCAATTCATGCAGTATCTCTGAACTGAGATGGGAAAGGTTGGCGTCAAGTTCTGCCTTGGGGGCAAGAATGTGAGAAGAGATAATATATCCCCAGCCTCCGGAAAGCACAAGAACCAACAGTACGGCTACAAGAAAATTACCTTCAGAGAATCCTTCATTTTTTAAAAACCAGTACACAAAACTCAACAGTATCGCTACACTTGAAAAGTACCCAAGCGCCGCAAGTAAGATTTCTTTTTTATGGTTTGAGAGTTTCACAGTGCCTCACCTTACATCCATCGGTAACCTACACCGCGCACATTGACAATATTATCATGAAAATATTTTTTCAACTGTGTAATATAAACACGCAATGCACCGTCACTGGCACTCTGCCCGGCTGCCCAGAGTCGATTTTTGATCTCATCGCTGCCCACCACTTCACCATTGGCCTGTATGAGAAGCAGTAAAAGTTCGATCGCCTTTTTTGTAACATCCAGTGCTACATCATCCAAATAGAGAATTTTAGCAACAGTATCAAGGCTGTATTGCCCGATCACTACTCTTTCCTGACGTATCTGCCGACGCAGTATGGCCTGTATACGAAGTAAGAGCTCATCCAGGTCTATCGGCTTTTTCATATAGTCATCCGCCCCTTTTGCAAACCCTTCTGCAAGCGAGCCTTTATCTTCTCTGGATGTCAGGAAAATTGCCGGTGTGGTATCACCGCTTTGACGCAGCTTCTGCAAGAGATCAAATCCGTTTTCATAGGGAAGATTTACATCAAACAGGTAGAGGTCGAATATATGTTTATAACTGATTTCCAAAGCAGAGTAGGGATCCATAGCCGTCTCTACTTCATACCCCTCTTCTTCCAGAAAATCTTCCAAAGTTTCATTAAAAAGCTGATCATCTTCCAGTACAAGTATACGTATCAACACTTTTTCCTTATCTTTTAGGGATGATTATACCTCAAAACTGTTTATCATGATATAATTTCAAAATTTGTAAATCTATTCAGGGAAAGTTCTCTTTTGAAACACAAACATTCATTTTTTAAACATACTGAAGGCAGGATCTTAATGATCGGACTGTTTTTGCTATCACTTCTGTTAGTGGTATTTTTGAGTACTTTCTTTTTTTCTCATACCATACGGTCTCTTTTAAGTATCACCGCAACCAATCTTATTTTTGGGAGAATGGCCGGTCTTTCCATAGGTATCTCAGCACAAATAGATACGGTATTTCTGATCTTCTTCAATTTCCTGATCGAATCTATTATGGTACTGATACTCTATCCGTTATTTGTACAAAGCTGGAATAAACTTGAGATCATTACCTACAAACCCCTGCATCATTTTTTTGCACGTTCACGGCAAACGGTACAAAAGTATCAACCTTCTATCAAAAAATACGGTCTCCCCGGCCTCATCCTCTTCGTACTCAGCCCAATTGCCATGACCGGACCGGTTATAGGAAGTTTCATAGGTTACATTATCGGGTTTTCACATTTTAAAACACTGACAACCATACTTTCAAGTACGCTGATGGCCATTATTCTCTGGACTTATCTCATAGGGAATTTTGAGAATTTCCTTGTTACCTACAGCCGCTTCATCTCACTCGGTTTTTTAACCATGGCTGTTTTAATGGGAATCTGGTATTTGATGAAGCGATATATACTACAACATTAATCATACAAGGGTGGGCTTCGTTCATTCCGACCATTGCCTTCGGTGGTCTCTTCGAGACATCACCTTCGGTTCCGAGCCTATGAACAAGAAACAGTTCTTGTTCATTTGACGGCTCTCATGGTTTCGACCCTACAAACGACAAGCAGTTGTCGTTTGCTTAACGGGGATCTCCCGACCTACACGGCTACATTCACTTCGTTCATTCCGACCGCTTCGGTTTCGACCCTACAAACGACAAGCAGTTGTCGTTTGCTTAACGGGTCTCACATAAACATTCCGCCGTTTACTTTTAGGGTTTCACCGGTAATGTAAGAGGCGTGGTCGGAGAGCAGGAAAGCGACTGCTTCAGCGACTTCACTCGGGTTGCCGAAACGTGCCATGGGGATCTTTGCCGTGAAGGCATCTTTCACCTCATCTTTAAGCACTTCCGTCATCTCTGTAGCGATGAAACCGGGGGTGATCGTATTGTAACGGATACCGCTTGTCGCAGCTTCAATAGCAAATGATTTTGTCATAGCAATGGTACCGCCCTTGCTTGCAGCATAATTTGTCTGTCCCGCATTCCCTGTCT